>ERZ773136.6-NODE-6-length-254265-cov-9.958873_pt1 | contig 254265 bp, 226 predicted proteins | sample MGYA00580855_ERZ773136 | MGnify/ENA primary metagenome ERZ773136 (study PRJEB29015, sample SAMEA2737860) | human gut metagenome | biome: human gut; feature: human-associated habitat; material: faeces | place: China | collected 2012 ... | reverse complement strand
AGCGCACCTGCTTTGGGAGCAGGGGGTCGTGGGTTCGAATCCCGCTACCCCGACACGAGAAAAAAGCCTTTCAGACAGCTCTGGAAGGCTTTTTTGTGTTTTGCCACAAAGCATCCTATTTTGCCGGTTTTTGCTCGGTTAACACGTTTTTCGACTATTTGTGTAAACCGATGTGCAGCGGCGGGTATAGTGAACTGCGGAAACTGTCCGCCCCGCAGACCGTCCGCGACCATGTATCGCAGCCACCCGGCAGCAGCAGTTCGAAAGCACGGGGCTTGCAGGCGGGAGACGGAACGGGGAAACAGGGAGAGACAATGGAAGGGACGACGGAAAGGACGATTAGAAAGGTGCCGAAAGGGATGATGGAAGGGGCAACAGAGAAAGGCAACAGAAGGGGTACTGCAAGCGCTGACAGAAGAGGCGGCAGCCGAAATATAACCGGGAAGGCGTTTTTTGCAGAAATTATTTTGACTTTTCGGATTTTCGACTTATCTTTGTGCGCTCTTAAAACGATAAGAGCCCCAAATGTTCGGGGTGTAGCGCAGTCCGGTTAGCGCGCCAGCTTCGGGAGTTGGAGGTCGCTGGTTCGAATCCAGTCTCCCCGACAAAAATCAAAACCTTTGCTTAAGGCAAAGGTTTTTTTATGATGGGCATACGGCGGCTATTCATCGCCGAAAGTAAGGACACAAGAAAAAAGGATTCCGCCTGGCCAAGCGGAATCTTTGATTTTTATACACCCAATATAAGGTCTCGTCCGAAAGCGAAACAGAGCGACGCAATCCGGGGCTTCGAAAAATCAGAGTAATCTTTCCTTTACGAAAAAGTTTTTTATCGTCGTACATTGCCGCTGGGAAGTCGGCGAAAGGTCACACGGACGCAAAAAGTTTCATCAGGGAGTTTCTCAGTTTCAGGCTCGCCTTCCTTCTTTTGAAAAACACCATATCCTCCGGCTTTTCGGCAAAACCGGGACCGTAGCTTACAGGCAAGGTTTTTCACAGCCACCCACCGAACGCAGCGGCTGCCCGACTGCGCATCGACCGTCTATCGGAACCGGCGGGGCATCTTCCCGAAATCCGGTAATGCACGGGGCACAAAATTTGCGGATTACCAAACACATCCTACTATTTACCGATATGAAACTGATAAAAGCCATCGAAGAGCGATGGAGCCCCCGCTCATACGATTCCCGTCCCGTCAATGAAGAACAACTGGCATTGCTGTTCGAAGCGGCACGCTGGGCCCCTTCCTGCAACAATGCCCAGGAATGGGCATATTACTATACGACCCGCGAATATCCGGAAGCTCATGCCCGGCTCGCGGAGTGCCTCACCGGAGGCAATCGAGCCTGGGCCCCCGACGCTCCGGTGTTGCTGGTTTCCTGCGGATACAAGAATTTCCCGGGGACGGATGTCTATAACCGGCACTGGATGCACGACGTGGGCGCCGCGAACATCTCGATCGCCCTGCAAGCCGCCTCGATGGGTATGCAACTGCATCAGATGGCCGGATTCGACGTGGAAGCCTGCACCCGGCTGCTGGGCCTCGACACGGAAAAGATCGAGCCTGTAACGATGATGACGCTCGGCTATCCCGGCCCGGCCAACCGGCTGGCGGAGCCGTTCCGCACCCGGGAAACGCTGCCCCGGGAACGCAAGGAAGTGAAGAGCTTCGTACATAAGCTCGAATAAGACCGGAACATCCGAACCGGGAAAAAACCGCTCCGCCTCACCGGACATAACGCAAAGAGAGGCTGTTTAACAAGTCCGATTTTAATGCTCCGTCGGAATGATCTCTGACAGGGACGATTTTCAATTTCAGGGACCTGTTAGACAGTCTCTCTCCTATTGTGTTTCCGACTATTGCAATCGCTTGTAGTGGCAGTACATCAGATGCTCCTGGTCGTCGTGCAGGTGCATACCGCCGCCCAGACAGAAACGCCACATCTTGCAATCGGCGCACTCCCCTTTGCGGGCCCATTCGCGGTCGCGGAACTTGTCGAAGCGATTCTGCCACACGTCCCAGAAACTGTCCCGGTAAATATTCCCCTGATGGAAATTGGCCCGGATGGAGGTACAGCCCGAAATCGCCCCGTCCACCCGGATCGAGGCAGCCGAAACCCCGGCTGCGCACTGGTAGAAATCGTCCCGCACCTCGCCTTCGTAACCGCCCAGAAAGCCTTCGCAGGCGTAACTCAAGTCGATGCGTCCCTCCTTACGGGTACGCTTTATGAACTCCAGCACCTCGCGGAACTGTGCGTCGGTAACCGTGAGCGTCGGATCGTCCTTGGCCCGGCCGACGGGGAAGATCGAGAAAATACGCCAGTACTTGACCCCCTCGGCGATCAGCAGCTCCTTGAACTCTCCGAGCCGGGCGACCATCGGCGAGGTGACGCACGTAATCACGTCGTAGGTCAAGCGGGGTTCCCTCACGATCAACCGGATCGCGTCGAGCGCCTTCCCGAAACTGCGGGGATTGCGTCGGATGTAGTTATGAGCGTCCTCAAAGCCGTCGAAACTGATCGAAATGGATCTCAGCCCCGCATCCATCAGACTTCGCAAGCAGTCGGCGTCGAGCGCCAGACCGTTGGTCACCATCCCCCAGGCATAGCCCCGGCGGGTAACCTCCCGGCCGGCTTCCTCCAGATCGCTGCGCACGAGCACCTCTCCGCCGGAAAAGATCAACAAGACATCTTCCGGGCGGTTGTGGGGCGTAACCTCCTCATCGAGCACCTTCAGGAAATCCGCCAACGGCATGTCCGGCACGCCGGGATCGACCCGACAGTCGCTGCCGCAGTGACGGCACGCCAAATTACAACGCAGCGTACACTCCCAAAAGAGCGTACGCAGCTTGTGTTCGGCGATCTTCTCCGCATAAAGATCGGAAAAAAGGCGCAGCCCGATACGCTTGCGCAACCCGAGCTTTCGTCCCGTCATCGGCGATTATTCGTTTTTGGAAGCCGGAGCCTCTTTCTCACGGGCCCGTTGTGCCTTTTTAACCTCCTTGCGGGCTGTCTTCTCACGGATGGCCTGCTGACGTTCGACCTCCTCGACAGGTACCGGAGGACGCACGCCGTACATCAGGCGGATCTGTCTTTCGACCCGGGCCGAATCCGGAGCCTGGTCCTGCGGCTTTCCCTGAGGAGCGTTCTTCACTGTCGAACAAGCCGTTGCAAAACCCAGCATCGTCAATAGTGCCCATTTTACTTTCTTGCCCATAGCTTTCAAACTTTTTACAGATAATACGGATGAACAAATATAACTATTTTTTCGAGGAACAAAAAACGTGCAAAAATAATTGCGAAAAAATTTTGAGAATCAACACTTTTTACCTTTCTTTGCTGATACATTTTTAATCAATATTCATTTATGACAGGTCAAGTTAAATGGTTCGATAGCAAGAAAGGCTACGGATTCATTACCCGCGAAGACGGCAAAGAGGTCTTCGTACATTTTTCAGGCATCGTATCCGATTCTTTCAAAACGCTGAACGAAGGACAGAAAGTCGCTTTCGAACTTGGAAACGGAGCTAAAGGCGAACAAGCTATAAACGTCACCGTAATCGAGTAATCCATTTCATTACTCCCGAGAACGTATGGAGGCTCCCTCGGGAAGCCTCCATATTTTTTCCGGCACGGACGAAATAATTGTATTTTCGGCACGTTAATTTCGTGCTGTCAAAGAGCTATAAAATCAGATACGATATGACCAAACGAAACGAAGCGATCGCCATTCTCACGGGCGGCGGCCCGGCACCGGGCATGAATACGGTAGTGGGCAGCGTGGCAAAAACCTTCCTGCAGAAGGGATACAGCGTCATCGGACTCCACAAAGGTTTCACAGGGCTCTTCCGCGAAGCGCCCGCCACGGAGAACATCACCTTCCTCAAAGCGGACGAAATTTTCAACCTCGCGGGTTCGTTCCTGCGCATGAGCCGCTTCAAACCTTCGGACGAAGATTTCGAGAAGCGTTTCAACTGGCAGTTCTTCACCGAGAACAACATCAAGCTGCTGGTGACCATCGGCGGCGACGACACGGCATCGACGGCCAACCGCGTGGCCAAATTTCTGGAAGAAAAGCGTCATCCGATCGCCAACATACATGTCCCGAAAACCATCGACAACGACCTTCCGCTGCCCGACTGCGCGCCGACCTTCGGCTACGAATCGGCTAAAGACAAGGGTGCGGTGATCGCCCGGGCCGTCTATGTCGATGCCCGCACCAGCGGCAACTGGTTCGTCATGTCGGCGATGGGCCGCAGTGCCGGACACTTGGCCTTCGGTATCGGCGAGGCGTGCCACTACCCGATGATCGTCATTCCCGAAATGTTCAACAAAACGCCGATCACCATCGACAAGATCATCCGTCTGATGGTTTCGTCCATCGTCAAGCGCCGGATCGTCAGCATGGACTACGGCGCGGCGGTCATATCCGAAGGCGTGTTCCACGAATTGAGCGAGGCGGAACTCTCCTCGTGCGGTATTCACTTCACCTACGACGCGCACGGTCATCCCGAACTGGGCAAAGTGTCGAAAGCCTGTTTCTTCAGCATGCTGCTCGACCAACGGCTCGCGGAACTGAAACTCAACGTACAGACCCGCCCCGTGGAGTTGGGTTACGAAATCCGGGGGCAGACGCCGGTGGCATACGACCTGACGTACTGCTCGGAGCTGGGTATCGGCGTTTACAAGCTCTTCAGCGAAGGCAAGACGGGCTGCATGGTCTATGTGGACGGCTGCGGCAACGTCGAACCCCTCTACCTGAAAGACCTGCAAGACCCCGCGACGGGCAAGATCCTGCCCCGCATGGTGGACATCTCGTCCGACCGCTTCAAAGCCGTAGTAGATAATATCCTGATGGCTATTACCCCGCCCGACTACGAAGCGGCACGCCAATACCTGTCCAACCCCGAGGAGTACGACTTCTGCAAGATCCTCGGCTGGGACGAAACGGATCTTTAGCTCCCTTTTGTAACGGCGGAAAAACGGAAATCATACACTTCGGCGCCCGGAATATCAATATTCCGGGCGCCAGTCTTTCAGGTCCTGCGGACCGCCGCAAGACATCTTTATCATTCCTCATCCCGGTCTGCCCAGCGTTCAAGCGTCTGACGCACGGCCTCCTTATAGTCCTTGTCGGTAATCCGGTAAGTCCAGCGCACGGCGTTCGGGCGGTCGGGGAACTCTTCGAGCACCCATGCCGACTGATCGCGCGGTGTGCCGCGTTGCGATTCGGTCATAGGGTCGAAGAAAGAGTATTGAGCGCACGTATCTACATCTGGGGTAATGGCATGGTAATTATCTTCCGTTATTGGGGGCACATTGAAATATAACTGAACAAAACCCAACGCATCCAGATTTTTCACCAACACATCGTTATCGTCTATCCACAACATTTTCTCCATCATCTGTCCCCATGTCCCCTGTTCTCCCGGGGCGATTCTAATCATATCACCGCTCGCACTCATTTTAGTTGAAATGAAGAAAATCGCATTCTCCTGACTGGCGTTCTGCATTCGAAAATAAGTGTAATAACAGTCTGGATATTCTTCGCCGATATTCTCTTCCATCGTTGTGTTCTTATCCACGAACTCCGGTTTTTCGGGCTTCGGTGTGGGCTGTTCTTCCGACGGAGCTTCCGGTGAGGTGTTTTCCGCTTTGTCGGAACAGCCCAGCGAAGCCAAGAACAGGAGCAAGGCTCCTAACGATAAATAGACACGTACTTTCTAGGTTAATTATTAAGGGATAAAATTCGTCCTGCAAAAAATATTGAGATCGAACGCCCCCTGAAACGAATTTAACAAAAGCGCTGAAACAACCGATTGTTCTGCCGATCATCGAGGAACATCCGATCACTTCAGATCGAAATCGTCGGCATCGCGCCAAGCGGGAAATTTCTCGCGGAAACGACGCAGCTCGTCCATATCGAGCCGTGCGGTCAAAAGCGTCTCCCCTTCCCCCGCTTCGGCAAGGGTTTCTCCCTTACAGCCGATCACGGCCGAATCGCCCGAATAATGCAGCCGGGGGTCGTCCCCCGTACGGTTCACCCCCAATACGTAAGCCTGGTTCTCGATCGCCCGGGCCCGGAGCAACGTCCGCCACACGTCACGGCGGCCCGCAGGCCACGAAGCAACGTAAATAATAGCGTCGTAATCGTTCCGGCAGCGGCTCCATACGGGAAAGCGCAGGTCGTAGCAAACCTGAAGCAGGAAACGAATGCCGCCGTATTCGACGACGCCCCGCTCCCGTCCCGGACAAAAATTAGCTCCTTCGCCGCCGATGGAGAAGAGATGCCGCTTGTCGCTCTGCACCCGCTCGCCCGAAGGTTTTATGAAAAGCAGGCGGTTGTAATAGCGCCCCTCCTCTTCGACGATCAGACTGCCAGCGACGGCCTTGCCCGTCGTCCGGACCCAGCGGGTCATCTCCTGCACGATTTCACCCGACATCGGTTGCGCGACCCGACCGGGATCGGTCACGAATCCCGTAGCGAACATCTCGGGCAAAATCACCAGATCGGCATCCGCTTCGGCAACCATTCTCCCGGCCGTCCGCAGATTGGCCGCCGTATCTTCCCACACCATGTCGAATTGACACAAAGCCACTTTCAGTTCCATATCGCCATTCGTTTTTTTACTAAAATAAAATTTCCCGCTACTCGCTTCTTTTCGTTCGATTATCCTAAATATTTGTCAAGAAGAAGAGCAACAGCTATTGCAAATGTAACACAAGCTGCTGTTAAATTTCTAAATGTTCCACCGTATGTATTAGAATGATCGTTCCACTCTCCGTGTTCTTTGTAATATTTATAATCCACATTATAGAATGTTATAAGATTAACTATACAAATAATAAACAAGAGTAATATCATAGTTTGTTTAATTATTGAATAATCTGTAATATATTCAAGGAGGGGAGCAGGCTTGAAATATTAATTGTTGTGAAGCAGTCATTATGATTAACGAAATAACCACAACCCCAATATATACTTGAAAACATCACACCATATACAGCTCCCCATTTATATTTCAAATATAATAAAAGTCTGGTACAAATGAAAATTCAATTCCGAACCACATCGCATCTCACGACAAGACGAAATATTCCGGAACCGACCCCACCGCCCCCAGGAACTTCGCTCAAAAATTGCTTTCGGCAAAAATAAAACGTACTTTTGTCAAGATAAAACACCCATTATGCTCAAAGCAGGACGCACACAAACCCTCACCGTAAACCGCATCTCGGACTACGGACTCTATCTGATCGACGACGAACAGAACGAAGTATTGCTGCCCAACCGTTATGTTTCTCTGGCCAACAAGGTCGGCGATACGCTCGAAGTATTCGTCTATCACGATTCGGAAGACCGATTGGTCGCCACGACCGAAACGCCGAAGCTGCGCGAAGGAGAAGCGGGATTCCTGCGCGTAGTGGACAAGAACCTGCACGGCGCATTCCTCGACTGGGGACTCGCGGGCAAAGACCTGTTCCTGCCCAACCGCAACCAGCAGGGAGGCGTGTTGGCCGGACGGAACTGCCTGGTTTACCTGTATGTAGATTCGGTAACGGGGCGCTGCGTGGCGACCATGAAATTCAAAAGCTACGTCAATAACGACGTTATCACGGTAAAGCCCCGCGAAGAGGTTTCGCTGCTCGTGGCTTCGGAATCCCCGATCGGCTATCGGGTGATCGTGAACAACCGTCACTGGGGCATGATCTACCGCAACCAGCTCTTCCGCCGCATCGACGTAGGCGACCGTCTGAAGGGATACGTGACACGCATCACGGAAGACAACCGCATCGACGTCAGCCTGCAACAGCAGGGAGTCGCCGAAGTGCGCCATTCGGCGGAAACGCTGCTTTCGATGATCCGCGAAAACGGCGGTTCGCTTCCCCTGAACGACGACAGCGACCCGGCGGAAATCGCTACACGGACGCAGATGAGCAAGAAAGTGTTCAAACGCTCGCTGGGCATGCTCCTCAAGCGGGGCGCAGTGGAAATCACGCAGAACGGTGTAAAACTGACCGGGCACAATGGCTAAAATACTCACGGCGGAGCGCGTATCGCGCGACATATCGGACAACTACGTATTCCAGCGTTCGCAATTGGCCTATCACGAGGCGGCGCGGCGAATCAGCGGCGACGTACTCGAAATAGGTACGGGCACGGGTTACGGCGTCGAAATAGTCGCCCCCCACGCCTCCAGCTTTCTCACGCTCGACAAAATCGAACCTGCGGGCGAACGGCCTCCGTTTCCGCACGTGGAGATGCGGCAAGCCGTAGTTCCCCCTCTCGACCTGCCGTCGGGCAGTTTCGATTTCGTCATTTCGTTCCAGGTGATCGAACACATCAAACACGACATGGAACTGGTACGGGAAGTGCACCGCGTGTTGCGTCCGGGCGGCAAGTTCATCCTGACCACCCCCAATATCCGTATGTCGCTGACACGCAACCCCTGGCACGTCAGGGAATACAATCCCGACCAACTCCGCAACCTGCTCGGCAGCGCCTTTGCGTCGGTGGAAGCCCTCGGTGTTTTCGGCAACGAACGAATCATGGAATACTACGAAAAAAACCGCCGGGGCGTTCGGCGCATCACCCGTTTCGACGTGCTCGACCTGCAACACCGGCTGCCCCGGTGGATGCTGCAACTCCCCTACGACCTGCTCAACCGCCTCAACCGCCGACGCCTGCTCCGGGACAACGACTCCCTGACCCGTTCGATCACCATGGAAGACTACCGCATCGGACCGGTAGCGGACGACTGCTTCGACCTGTTCTATATCGCGGAAAAGCAACACAAATAAATGATTCCGGCCGGATCGACATCCGCCGGCAATCCGGAAAAAACCATTATAAGCAGCAGCCGGAATCCTCATCCATTTTAAGTTCATTTTACCCGATCCAATCTTAAATCGTTAATTCTCCACGTATCGAACACCAACTCCAATAATATTTTTTGCCTCGCCTCAACAGACGACTTGTTCCAACCGGTAAAATTGTATTGGAAATCATTTTTGAATCGATTCAAGGCTGTATTTACTCCGATATAAAATTTACTATCGAGTAATTTCGTCAGACAAACAGACGATTTGCCATACTCCGACTGCTTGTCATAAAACCATTGATCTGTCGATAAATCATTATAATTATTCACGGCCTGATTAATCATGCTTTCGATCAACGTGACATTACCCAATCGATACACATAGGAGTAATACTCCTCCTCGGACAAAAACTCCAGTGGAATACTTCCATTTTTCGGTGATTGAGGTAAAATATGTTCTATTTGCAAATCATTATAAAATTGATGTCCACAGACCGGGCTGTGCAATTTTTCCAACACCGTATTTTCTATCTTCCCCAATACATAGCGCAACCGATACAAGGGATTATAAACCCCATGACTCAAAGTTATGAATTCGGCTTTAAATACCCCTACCTTATCCAGCAAATAAGGTAACATCGTTTTCTCTATCACGCAGGCAATTTCATCTATCGTCGTAAGATTACGTAATTTCTCCGCCCATTGGACAAACAAGGATTCATTCGTCTTGGCTTGGATCCTGAGGGTCGAGCTGAAAAAGAAAAAACTCTCTATTTGTTTGGCCAAATATTCGATTGCCGGCACATCCGCATTGCTTCCCAAAGACAATAACAGGATCAAATGCTGTCTGGATTTGTATTTATTAATAAAGCCTATATTTGTCACGTGAGGATACAAGCACCCATCCCGCTGTAATTCAGTGGCATTTACAAGTTCTGAATACCGTTTGGACATACAGCGTATCTCCTTTGCAAAGTCTACCGGATGCTTTTCATATTGCGTAGCCTGTTTCCCTTCAGAAGATATAATCCATTTATAAATATCATCTTCTCGCAAGATACCATTATAATATCGGGCACTCAGAAAATATCGCAAAAATCGTAGGGGTTTTTGATCTTCAGAACATTCCTGAAGATTTTGAATAATCTCCCTCCATATATCTTTTATCTTGGCAAAATCCGACTCTTTGGTATTACTAAACAGCAAATTTTTGACCAAATCCATAGCATTCAATCCCGCCCCTCGCTGATTGATCGTCTCGAAAATTTTCAATGCACTACTCAAATCTTGAGATTCGATTACAACGAGTTCTATCTTTGTCAAGCAATATTTCGCAAAATCTATCAACTCATCAATCCCGGCATATAATTGAAAGTGTCGAAGTATTTTCGTATAGGCATCCTGCATTCGCTCTATAGATGGGGATCGCACTCCATTGTAAGGTTGCTCCTGTATCAAGGCTGTCAAATAATCATGACTCTCTTCATACTGCAATTCTAAGCGTACACGGGTCTCTCCCGATTCAATATCAAAGTTATAAAGTAGATTTTCTATAATCTGTAAATAATTTTTCTGAGCGCTGTTCAATGTCTCCTTTTTTAATAAATCTCGGAAAACACACAAAGACAACATAATAGTTGTCAAACGCTGTTGTCCGTCCACGACATCGAAACATCTATCATTATTGACAATGATGATAGATCCTAAAAAATAATTACGCTGCTCTTTTGCATCGGGACTATATTCATTTTCAATATCGATCAAAAACTGCTCGACCTCGTCATCGGGTTTCCAAACATATTCTCGTTGATAATCAGGCACTAAAAAGAAATAATCCTTCAATTTAGATATAGACTGAACTTTAGCATCGATTTTCATATCTTATGATATAGTTTTTGTAAATTACGTTATACAATTAGATATTATCATCAAACGAATTTTTCAAAAAACGTCTGGGTGCGAATATTCTACAAATGTAGGTCCCATAATTTTCTACTTCGCTTCGTGAAAAGCAATACAAACAATACAAATTTAAATAAAAAATTGGAAAACAATCGTCAATTTGAATCCGGTACGATCTAATTCCATACAAAAAAGCAGCCCTCTCGGACTGCTTCAGGTTAGTATAACAACCCGATTTGCGAACAATTAATATTCTTCCTCGTTGAAGAGAAAATCATCCTTCGAAGGATAATCCGGCCAAATATCCTCGATCGATTCGTAAATATCTCCCTCGTCTTCGATCTCCTGCAAATTCTCGAGCACTTCCAACGGCAGGCCCGAGCGAACGGCATAGTCGATCAATTCATCTTTGGTTGCCGGCCAGGGAGCATCCTCCAGTTTCGATGCCAACTCAAGTGTCCAATACATAACTGCAATAATTTAAATCATTAACTCACAAGACAATAAGTCCAGGCTGACATACAGCTTCCTTATTATTAGGTTGCGAATATATAAAATCCTGCGAGAAATACAAATCAAAAGAATAAAAATTTCTTCTGCCATTTTTTTTGAACAAACATAGCGATAGGAAACGATCCGCACATTCCGGCCTCGACCGAAAGAGCGGTTTCGCAAAGACCGACAATGTTCGGCGGATCCGCAACCGCACACGATTATTTCCGAATCGCATCGAAAGCGGCCATGTATCGACAGCCCCTGTCCGCATCACGAATTCAGGAATTCGACTGCCGTTATCCGCACACCGCCACTGCCTCCGCCGGATCGTTTCCGACGCGTCTTTCTCAACGGCATTTCAAACGCATCGGCCGAGTCGGGTCCTTACGGCACACGAAAAAAAAACTCCTCGGCAGATCGTACGAAATTCCGAAAAAAACCGATAAAATCCCGTCACGGAATCCACAGGGTTTCCTCCACGCTGAAATATTCGGTCAGCGTGCGGCCCAGCAGATAGAAATAGTCCGACAGTCGGTTGAGGTACATCAGTACCTCCGGTGCGATGCCATACTTCGCATCGGCCCGAAGCGCCGCCCGTTCTGCCCGACGGCAAACCGTGCGGCAGACATGACACAGCGAAACGACGCGATGTCCGCCCGGAATAGTGAACTTGGTAATCGGCTTCACGGAAGCCTGCATACGGTCGATCGCCTCTTCGAGAAACTTCACAGCTTCGGCGTCGATTCCTTTCACCTTGTCCGCTCCGCCTTCGCCCACAGCCAGCGTCGCAGCAACAGTCATCAACTGGGAAGCAATGCGTGCGAGTTCCCAAACACGGGGCTCCAACCCCACATCTCCCCGCAAATGGTCCGTAAGCAGGGCAACGAAAGCGGTCAATTCGTCCACCGAGCCGTAGGCCTCCACCCGTTCGTCGGTCTTGAACACCCGTTCCCCCCCGACCAGCGAAGTGGTTCCCTGGTCGCCTGTCTTCGTATATATCTTCATAACTTGAAATGTTGTTTCGGCAAATGATTGTTAAATACCAGCAAATAGCCCCGGTTATCGACCGTCGTCGAACGATGCTCCCGGACGATCCGACGACACGCTTCGCCGCGTGCGCTACCGTGATAGGGATTCATCACACAGAGCGTCGTTCCTGTCCGGGCAGCCCGAGCCGCAGCAGCAGACAACTCCTCCGCCGGAAAATTCCGGGTCAGGATCACCATGTCGTACGGACCCGCACAATTCAGGCCAAAAGTCGAATTTTTCGCCTCGTTTTCCCTCCCCGGCGTAACCTGCGAACAACCTCTGCCCTCGTCGATCACAAATGTCGAATTACTTTTTTCGTTTTCTGCATCCGGCAAAGTCCGAACAAGTTCGGCTTTGCCTTCACTTATCGCAAACGTCCGATAGCCGCAGTAGAGAAAAGCGTTCTGCAACTGCACCGCCCGCCGGTGAAAGATTCCGACCCGACGCAGGGCATCGTAAAGGCAGTGCTCTCCGTCGCGCAGCCTATGAAACATAAACGCCTCGCGCACAAGTCCGTAAACGAATGGCGAGTGCACGCCGTGCCCCCGGAAATGACGGGCCCGGGAGAGCCGGTCGGTCAGCCGGGAAATACCGCGAAGGCGGCGGCGTAGATTGCATCCGGTCCGTTTCACTGTTTGAGCATACCGGCCAGACGACCGGTCGAAAAAGCGATCTGTAAATTATACCCGCCGGTGTTGGCATCCAGATCGAGCACCTCGCCGGCGAAATAGAGTCCTTTGACTTTGAGCGATTCCATCGTATAGCGGTTCACATCCTCGCAGCTCACACCGCCCGCAGTAACGACGGCATATTCGAAAGGCGCATAGTCCGAAATCGGAAAAACCATCCCCTTGAGGAGCTTAACCAACCGTTCGATCTGCTCGGGCGTAATCTTGCGGATGTAATTTTTAGAGTGGGCGCCGACCTCTTCGGAAAGCGGAATAACCAGCGCCTTCGGAACGAGCTTGCGGAGCAATTCGGAGAAGAACTCCTCGGGCCCCATCTCCGCCATCTCACGGGCGATGCGCTCGCGCAACATCTCCTCGGTCAGCCCCGGTTTCAGATCGACCATCAGCCCGACACCCTTGCCGTCGATCAGGGCGTCCACCGCATCCCGGCTCATACGGAGTGCCACGGCGCCTTCGATGCCGCGCTCGGAGAAACCCAGCTCGCCGAACTCTTCGCGCACGGCTTCGCCGTCGATGCAGAGCGTCGCACGGACATTCCGGAGCAACAGTCCGTTCATATTTTTGATCCAGGGACAGGACGACACCAGCGGCGTAAGCGACGGCCGCACCGGTTCGACCGCATGCCCCGTATCGGCCGCAAAGACGTAGCCGTCGCCGGTCGAACCCGTGGCGGGATAGGAAACGCCGCCCGTGGCGACGATAACGCGCGGACACTCCTCCTTGCGCTCGAATCCCCGTTTATTGCGGTACCGCACGCCGAAAACCCGACCGTTGAGCGTCATTATTTCGGTTACACGAGTATCATAAACGATCTTCACGCCGTTGTCCACGCAATATTCCAGCAGTGCGTTGGCAATATCCCAGGCCTTGCCGCTTCGAGGAAACACCCGCTCGCCGCGTTCGACATCGAGCTTCACGCCCAGCCGCTCGAAGAATCTGATCGTAGCCTTGTTGTTGAACTCGGCGAAAGCGGTCGAAAAAAACTCGGCATTGGTACGCACCTGTCCGGCGAACTCCTCAGGCGGCCGGGCGTTGGTCACGTTGCAACGGCCTTTGCCCGTAATACGCACCTTGCGGCCCGATTTCTCCATCTTTTCCAGCAGCAAAACCCTGTGTCCGTTCCGTGCGGCAGTACCCGCAGCCATCATACCCGCAGCGCCCGCACCGACGACGATCACATCGTAAGGCAGGCGAACGGCAGCCCCTTCTTTCTGACTTATCTCTTCCATAGGGTACAAAGATAGTGAAAGCAGGGAGAAAACGGGAACTTGTTCGCAGTTTTCTCTCGACGCATCCTATCTATAACTATGTCAAAGATACAAATAAGCCGAGTGCAAAAACAAATTTATTTGCATTTTGCCGAAGCGAACAAGGCAAAGATTCAGGATAAACCGAAAGCGAAGACAAATTCATTCGCACTTTGCCGGGGCGAAAGGTCCGCGGACATGGATAGCAAACAATCCCGAATTCCGGTCTGCGGCGGGAAAAACCGGCACGACAACGAATCGGCCCGGCAGCTCCTGCCGAAAGAGCGGACACAAGATTATTTATGCCCCAGAAGCGCAAAAAGGTTGCGGCAAGCGCTTTTTTTCCTACCTTTGTCCGGTAATTTTCGTATCGGGGCGAACCGCGCCCGGTAAAACGCGACTTCGTTTTACAAGCAGCCCGCACGCCTCCCGACACGAAGCAAACCGGACAAACGGCAGGTAATCCCGTTTGCCGCAAAGTTCTGAAAATATATGTTAAGTAGAAGACAGCTTAGAATCAAGGCGATAAAGGCCCTATATGCGCATCTCAAATCCGACTCGGACAATATGATCGCGTCGGAAAAGAACATGATGAATTCGATCGACAAGACCTATGACCTTTATTTCCAGATGATGACCCTTCCGGTCGAACTGGCGCATTATGCCCAGCAACGTCAGGAGCTGGCCAAACAGAAAAAGTTGCCGACCTACGAAGACCTCCACCCCAACACCCGCTTCATCGACAACGCCGTGATCCGTATGATCGCCGACAGCGACACGGTGAATGACCGAATGGCAGCCCGTAAACTCGGCTGGAGCAAATATCCCGAACTCATCCGCACACTTTACAACCAACTCGCGGCGACGGACTATTTCCAGGCTTACATGAGCGCTTCGGAAAGTTCGTTCAAAGCCGACGCAGCGCTTCTGGCCACCTTCTTCGAAAAGGAGTTGCAGGATTGTCCCATGCTGGACGACGTACTGGAAGAGCAGTCGATCCTCTGGAGCGACGACCTGGGATTCGTTCTGACGCTCGTGATCCGCACGATCTCCAACATGCGCCAGTCCCACGCGGACGTGAAGATGCTGCCCGAATTCAAAAGCGACGAGGACGCCGAATTCGTCAAAACGCTGTTCGAAAAGACGCTCATCAACTACAACGAGCGGCTGGAATACATCGAAAAATTTACGCGCAACTGGGACGTGGAGCGTATCGTCTTCATGGATAACCTGATTATGGCCACGGCGATCACCGAGCTGGTTTCCTTCCCTTCGATTCCGGTGAAAGTGACCCTCGACGAATACATCGATATCGCCAAATTCTACTCTACGCCCGGCAGCAGCACGTTTATCAACGGTGTGCTGGATAAGATCGTGGAGGCGCTGACCGAAGAGGGAAAACTCAAAAAAACCGGACGGGGACTGATATGATGCGGCACATTTTCTGCATATTGCTGGTAGCCCTCGTCATCGGCTGTCAGTCCCGCCGGACGAGCAGTGTCCAGAGTGGGCCGACACTCGAAATATCGGATGAAACGCTCACCGAAGGTACTTCGGACACGATCCGTTTCGGACGGCTCCACTCCGGCGAAACAGGCATCAAACGGTTTCGGCTGCAAAATACTTCGTCCCGGACATGGGTAGTGACCCGCTACGAGGTTTCGTGCGAATGTGTCACCCCGGAATTCGACCGACGGCCCCTGAAGCCGGGCGAGGAAATCCCGTTCAGCGTCCGGTTCGACTCGCGGGGCGAGCACGGCTGGCAGATGAAACTGTTGAAACTCTATGCGTCGGGATCGGAGGAGCCGTTACGGATTTACATCGAAGCCGTTGTCGATTAAGAAATTGTTAATTCGCAGGAAAGGAGCGCCGAACGGCTGCGACTCCTGCAAATTTTAACTATATTTACCGGAAAATCCGACGGAGGCAACCGAAATACGGATCCCCCGATATATTCGAAGGAATCCCCGGTACGTGCGAGTTTCGATCGGGAAGAACCGGTTCGGGCAGAACCTGCCGCCAGCGTTCGAATAATTTGGTGCGACACCCGGCTTTGACTATCTTTGCAGAAGATAGGATACGCCTCGGAAAACTGCGAGCAAGCTCCCGTTTTCTTCTCGGCTTTCACTATCTTTGCAGGAACAGGAGGCAGTTCGGCAATCTTTGCAAAAGACAGGCTACCGGTCCGAAAAGATGAGAGCAACCGATGATCGAAACAGCCGAGGATCAGATGGAAGCGTCCTGTCCGGAAGAAAAAACGAGAATTAAGTTCGGCACGTCGCCTGTCCCGGCTCGTCCCGATCCAAAGAAAAGACTAAACATTAATATTAATAGAAAACTATGATTAACTTACTTCAAGCAACAGCTCCTGCACCGCAGGCTGGCGGCGGCTATTCGCTCTTCATCATGCTCGGCCTGATGATTCTGGTTCTGTATTTCTTCATGTGGCGCCCCGAATCGAAGCGACGCAAGCAGATGGCTCAATTCCGGGCCGGCCTTAAGAAAGGCGACAAGATCATCACGGCCGGCGGTATTTACGGCGTAGTGAAAGAGATCAAGGAGACGACCCTCCTGATCGAAGTGGACGGCAACGTCACGCTCCGCATCGACAAAAACATGGTCGTCGCCGACACGAGCGACCTGCAGCAGCAACAGCAGAAATAAAAAAGTATACTGTAATAAGAGAACTCCCTTTCCCGTGATCGGGAAGGGGAGTTTTACATACGATTATCCGATCGTCGCCCGAAATAAATAGCAAAACCAAACCGGCCGGCCAGAATCAAAAACCCGGAAATAAGAGGCTCAAGAGAAGCGAAGCGGATCCGAATGCGCAAAAACCATGAATTTCCGGTGCGCACGGAAATACTCCGACACATCGGACACTGAAAATACAATTCGATTCCTTTTATTCGTATATTTGCACCCTAATTCTTTCGAAATGGCAAAGAAATTCACTTATAAAACACAAGGTACCTGTTCGAAATCCATCGAAATCGAATTGGAGGGAGATATCGTCAAAAGCGTCCGCTTCGAAGGCGGGTGTCACGGGAATACCCAGGGAATAGGTCTGCTGACGCGCGGGATGCAGGCTGCCGACGTGATCGCACGTCTCGAAGGCATCGATTGCAAAGGCCGGGGAACATCCTGTCCCGACCAGCTGGCAAAGGCGTTGCGTCAGGCCCTCGGCCAATAACGGCTGCGGCGAAACCCGAAAACGGTCCGGTTCTCCAAAATCCGGGGAAACATTCGTCAAAAAATGAAATGATGTTTTATTATGAAGAAATGGGTCGTATTTCTTATTTTATCTGTAGGATTCTGTATTACAAGTGTCTCCTGTATAAAGGAAAGCAGCACGTTCCATTGGTCCGTGATGGTAACGAACAAAACAGAGTCTGCGGTGTATTGGGCATTTGCATGGACCCCAAATTGGGATCTGGAAGTCCCTGCTCGTGGAGATACTTATAAAGTTCTCCCAAACGAAACTAAAAAAATATCAATTTTATACGGCGCTAATTCCATCGAAGGAGCGGTAGGCGAAGGCAAGATGAAAGTATTTTTCCTTGATGCTGATATACTCGATAAACTTCCAGTTGGTCGAGTTCCGATTGAGTCCGTATTGGGAAGTAGAATTTACACTTTGGAAGAGATACGGGCAATAAATTTCCACTTTTGCTTCCCTTTCGAGTAAAATACTTTATTGTAGATAAATACGGGCAACACCAAATAAAGCCAAAATTGTCGGTCGCCCGACCCGATTGTGGTAACGGGCGATTAAATGAAAGGGAAAGTGCTGCCCTACCCGGCAGAGGTAAAAACAGAAACCTTTTCGGAAAAGTACGATGGTCCGACGGCGCGCCTGACAAAGTCTTTCGAAACCGGCGACCCGATGAGAAAAGGATGCAGCAACAGTAACAAAGGCGATTATAATTTTGAAGCGCTCGCAGCATCGAATCAGACGATCGCTTATTCGCCGCTTACGGCCGTGCACGAAAACAAAAAGACCGGATTCAAAATCCGGTCTTTCCCGTCGCAGCGACTTCGGCTACGAACGACAGTGTTGAACTACCTGGACTCGAACCAGGAACGACAGAACCAAAATCTGCTGTGTTACCATTACACCATAGTTCAATCCGATGCTCGAAAGCAGGTGCAAAGGTACGGCAAAGAATCGAAATTTCAAAAAAAATCCTCCGCGAATGGTAAGCCTGCGAAAAATTTCCACGAAAAAAGTGAAAAATAAAGGCCCGAATCACCGGACTCACCCACTACGGCACAGGGATTGCGGCGCTCCGACTCCATCGATAAAATCGAAAATTCAATGCAGTAAGATATGATTATAACCATGATTCTGATTTTTGTGTTCGGGTACCTCTGCATCGCGCTCGAACACAAACTACGCATCGACAAGGCCGCGATCGCCCTGCTGATGTGCGGTGCGTTATGGACGGTATTGAGTCTGCTGGGCAACGACGCCCAGATCGGCACGCAACTGATCGAGCAACTCGGCGATACGAGCGAAATCCTCTTCTTCCTGATCGGCGCCATGACCATCGTCGAACTGATCGACCGGCACGGAGGATTCCACGTCATCACCGACCACATCAAAACCCGCAACAAACGCAAACTGCTCTGGTTGCTATCGATCATCACCTTCTTTATGTCCGCCGTGCTGGACAACATGACCACGACGATCATTATGATCATGCTGCTGCGGCGTATGATCAGCGGACAGAAAGAACGATGGATCTTCGCCAGCGTTATCGTCATCGCGGCCAACAGCGGCGGTGCCTTTTCGCCCATCGGCGACGTAACGACCATCATGCTCTGGATGCGGGGCAACGTCACCTCGGGCCTGCTCGTGGCCAAACTGTTCCTCCCGGCCCTGGTATCGGTAATCATTCCCACGGCCATCGCCTGCCGTTATATTCCCGACGAAAACGCGCATCCCGAAAAATTAGACACGGCGCCCAAACTGCCGCCGTTCGTCGGCCCGCGCTTCAGCCACTTCGTTCTCGTTCTCGGTGTCGGCGGGCTGCTGTTCGTGCCCATATTCAAGGCTGTAACGGGACTGCCGCCCTACCTGGGCATGCTGATATCGTTGGGTGTGCTGTGGGTCTTCACGGAGCTCGTCTATGACCACAAACAGAACATGGAGGAATCTATCAAAAACCGGGTGTCGAAAGTACTCAAACATATCGATATGCCCACGATCCTCTTCTTCCTGGGTATTCTGATGTCGGTCGCAGCATTGCAGAGCGCCGGTTTGCTGACCGACTTCGCCGACTTCCTGGACAAAAACGTACACGAAGTCTATACGATCGCCGGAATCACCGGTCTGCTGTCGGCCGTAATCGACAACGTGCCGCTGGTGGCTGCCTGTATGGGTATGTACCCCGTCGTCGATACGGCAGCCCTGGCCTCGAGCCTCGACCCGGTTTATATGCAGGCGTTCGTACAGGACGGTATCTTCTGGCACCTGCTGACTTTCTGCGCCGGCGTGGGCGGCAGCCTGCTGATTATCGGATCGGCCGCAGGAGTAGTGGCGATGGGACTGGAAAAGATCGAATTCGGCTGGTACCTGCGTAAAATCACGCTGCTGGCATTGGCCGGGTATTTCGCGGGCATGCTGGTTATTTTCCTCGAACATTTGCTGCTGGGCTAAAGAGCATAACAACAAAAAAAGGGCTGTCTAACAAGTTTCAGACAGCCCTTTTTTATTTGTACTGCTTATTCGAGAGCTTTTCCGAATACGCGATTCTAAAAGGATTAAAAAACTTGTTGGACAGCCTTTTTTACTTTTTCCTTCCGTTGCTTCCGGGACAAGATTCCGCATCAGCGAACTTTGGACATGAACTTCTCACGATCAACGACATAGCGGACGTGAACCCCCTCGCCGATCATCCCTTCGGCATCGCGGGCCCCGACATTGAAGGTGAGCTTACGCCCTTCGACTTCGGTCAGCACGGCGGATGCGACGATTTCGGCACCGACGCCCGAAGGCTTGATATGGGTCACGTTCATCTCGGCACCGACGGTCGTCGAACCTTCCGGCAAATGGTCAGCCACAGCCTTCATCGCCGCATTTTCCATCAGGGCCACCATAGCCGGCGTAGCGAATACCTGCAAGTCGCCCGATCCCATCGTTGCAGCCACGTTGCCGCCATCGACCGTTACCTTACTTTGTGCAGAAAGTCCTTTTTCCATCATAATACAACCGTTTTTTATTGCGTTAATAATTCAGAATCATTATCTTTGAACATAGCTTTAGATAGGAGGCGCCTCGGAAAACCGGGAACAAGTCCCGTTTTCGCTCGGCTTTCACTATCTTTGGCAGAAGATAGGATTCGGTTCGGCAATTTTCGAGAACAAGTTCTCACAATTGCCCTCACATTTCACTATCTTTGAATTGCGAAGAGGATTCGAAATCCGTCCGCTTCGGACAGAAGCGCCCTCTCCGCCCTTGTGTTTCATCCTGACAAAGGTACGAAAATTCCGGTTCCGATGAAAAAGTGGTTTTTCCTATCCCTGGTATTGCTGCTCTCCCTGCCCGGGCAGGCTTCGGCCCGACACGGACAGCCGGGCCGATGGCACACCTCTTTCGAAATCGGACCCGACGGCGACACGATCTCGGTCGTCCCCATAAAACCCGTCTTCGTATTCAGCAAAAAAGCTGACCTGCGCCGTTACCGCAAACTGGTCGAAGCGGTGAAGAAAGTCTATCCCGTAGCCCAAGCCGCCAAAGCACAAATGGTTCAAATGGAGGCGGAACTGCTCCGGCTCGAAACGAAAAAGGAACAGAAACAATACATCAAAGGCATCGCCGCAGCGATCAAAAAGGAGTACACGCCCGTGCTGAAACACATGACCCGTACCCAGGGCCGCGTGCTTCTGAAGCTGATTGACCGGAAACGAAATACACGGCTTACGAAATCCTCCGGGAGTTCCGGGGCGGCTTCGTCGCGGGATTCTGGCAAAGCGTATCGCGTATCTTCGGACAGAATCTCAAGTCGGAATACGACCGAGAAGGGGACGACAAGGTACTCGAACAGATCGTTCTCTATTACGAAGCGGGGCTGCTGTAAACCGCATCCGCCCGCCGTTCACAGACAATCGCCCCTGTTTTCCGTCCGTCTGCAACCTCCGCAGCCACCGACGGCACGATCGAATGCCATCCACCCTCCCATTCGACAGACGAAAATACCCATACGGGCACGATCTCCGGACCACTCCGTCAAAATACAAATATATTTGTATTTGTATTTCTGTTCGGCATTTTCATAATCTTTGGCTTCGCCTCAAACGCTTCGATCCGACAAAGTGCAGATAAACTTGCTTCCGCACCCGGCTTTTTTCTAATCTTTAACGTCGTTCAAGCATTCCGCCTCAGCAAAATACAAATAAAATTTGCTTTTGCACGCAGTTTATTCGTATCTTTGACTTCGTCTTAGATACTCCGCCTCGGCAAAATGCAAATAAAATTTGCTTTTGCGCTCGGCTTATTCGTATCTTTGCAACGATCGGACAAAACTGCCCGACTTACTTAACCAATTATCGTTCAAATTCTTTATCGTATGAAAAAACTGTTCATTTTCTCGGCTCTCATCACCCTGGCGCTGGGGGGGGGGAGTTGCAGCGACAGCGAAACAGATGAGTTTCAGAACATTCTGATTCCTCAGGATAACTTATCGGCCTCGATTTCGGCCGATGCGTTGTCCCATACCATCGGTTTCGAAACGACCCAGAGCTGGACGGCATCCGTGCGTGAAACCTCGCGTGCCGAAAGCTGGATCTCCATCAACCCCACTTCGGGCGACGCCGGCAAGCACACGATTACCGTCACGCTCACTGAAAACGAAACGACCGAATCCCGCCAGGCGGTCGTCATCATCTCCTGCGGCGGAGAATCCGCGAATATCTCCATCACCCAGCGGGGCGTGGGACAAGACGAACCGGAAGATCCGGACAACCCGAATAACCCCGACAATCCTCAAAAGCCCGAACATCCCGACGTAGCACCCGAAGACCGGCTGACCTGGGTAGAAACGACCTACACCGAGGTTTACAGCGACGGTTCCAGCACCGACAAGAGCTACATGCTCTTCGAATACGATGCCGAAGGTCTTCTGACCGGTTACGACCAATACGATTACGATTCGGAACAGACCGACAAAATCAATGCCTCCTATGAAGGGACGCTCAAACGAAGCGAAGGGAAAATCACAGACGAAGAGAAATGGTTCGAAATCGGCGGCAGCAGCTACGAAGGAATGCCCCTTCCCAACTCGGGCGAATACACCAAGGAATACCGCCTGAATGCAAGCGGTCTGGTAAGCGGCTACACCGACCCGGACGGCGCCAGCCAGACTTTCACCTACAACGCCGACGGCACGCTGGCTCGCTTGGAATACCGCAACCCTTCCTATCCCGATGAGAACTCGACCTCGACGCTTACCTGGCAGGACGGAAACATCGTTTCCATTTCGACCATCGACGGACGGGATAACGAAACAACGACGTTCTCCTACACCGAACACCTCAACCCCTGGAACGGCATCGACATAGGCGCCTTCATGATCGGCGATGCAGAGGAGTCCGCCATGCTGCTCGGCATCAGCGGTACGACCGTTAAGAACCTGCCCGCCAGCTGTCAAGACGGCAACAGCACTACGACCTACACCTACACGTTCGACGCCGAAGGCCGCGTCAGCACGATCGTGATCGAAGAGAACTGGCAGGACGGCGGCGGCAGCGGCAGCGAGCGCACGGAATATACGCTCCACTACGGTCCCCAAACCGTTTCGAAACCCGATTACATCCCCTACCTGGCCAAACAGGAAGTCGTGGACGAAGGTACGCTTCCCTATATTTTCTGGGAAGATAATCCGGACGAAAAACAATATGGTGTAAACGCCTACACCTCCTACGCCAAGATCCGCAGCACGATGTCCGACGGCAGAACTAGCGAAAAAACCGAATACCGGCAGATCAACATCAACCCATCGACTCAGGAGGGTCCGGTGTTGGGCTACCTATACATCACGCAGGACGAAGCGGACAACTTCCGGCTCGTTTCGACCTCTTTCAACGAGATTCCGCTGGGTGAAAACGAGATAAACCCCCACCGTTTCGTCTATACGCTGGAATATAACTGCTTCACGGTCAATCTGGAATTCGACGTGTTCTATCCTTCCTGCACAGTCTTCGATCCTGCGACCGGTGAACAGAAAACCCACTGGATGCCGATGCTTCCGCTCGACAAGAACTGTTTCACGGTATCCGAACCGGAACTGCGGTATATGGGTGAAAATACGGACGAAAACGGCCCTACGAGCGAATACGAATTTACACAAAAATATCTCTTCCGGGTCAATCCGGATGTAGAGCCTGCGGAATACGATTACCAACAACTGAACCGGTTCATCTACGTCGCACACTATTAAACCGAAAACACGGGCACAGCCCCATCAGACAACCCCTCCGAAAACTCGGAGGGGTTGTCTTTGTCGCCGACACCGAGGAAAATCAGCACCTCCGTTGCGATTCTGCGAATAGTTTTATATATTTGCAAGCGAAAAATCCGGGGCGGACCTGCAACGGCCGAACAGGGAGAACGATTTGCCCGACACCGCTTTAACTTTGGCCGAATCGAAAAAAACAGTCGCAACGACAGCTCCGTAATACCGAAATGTTCCATGTCGGGCGGCACCGTTTCCCGGCATGAGATAACGAACCGAAACTATGTTTGAAAACTTAACCGATAAACTCGAACGGTCCTTCAAGCTGATCAAGGGCGAAGGCCGCATTACCGAAATCAACGTCGCCGAAACCCTCAAGGAGATCCGCCGGGCGCTGATCGACGCCGACGTCAACTACAAGGTAGCCAAATCCTTCACCGATGAGGTGAAGCAGAAGGCCCTGGGACAAGACGTGCTCAAGTCCGTCAAGCCGGGACAGATGATTACCAAGATCGTGCGCGACGAGTTGGCACAACTCATGGGCGGCACGGCGACCGACATCAAGCTGGAGGGCACGCCTGCGGTCATCCTGATCGCCGGTCTGCAAGGCTCCGGTAAGACTACCTTCTCGGGCAAGCTGGCGGCGATGCTCAAGAGCAAGAAGGGGCGCCAGGTGCTGCTCGTGGCGGGCGACGTCTATCGTCCTGCGGCCATCGACCAGCTCAAGGTGCTGGGCGGACAGATCGGAGTCGAAGTCTATACCGAAGAGGGGAATAAAAATCCGGTGCAGATCGCCGAAAATGCCATCAAATACGCCCGTCAGCACGGTTTCAACGTCGTGATCGTCGATACGGCGGGCCGTCTGGCCGTCGATGAGGCGATGATGCAGGAGATCACGGCGATCAAACAGGCCGTGAAACCGGGCGAAACGCTCTTCGTGGTCGATTCGATGACGGGTCAGGATGCCGTGAATACGGCCCGCGAGTTCAACCAGCGGCTGGATTTCGACGGCGTAGTGCTTACCAAACTCGACGGCGATACGCGCGGCGGTGCGGCGATCTCGATTCGTGCGGTGGTGAACAAACCGCTGAAGTTCATCTCCAGCGGCGAGAAGATGGATGCCATCCAGGTATTCCATCCGGAACGTATGGCCGACCGTATTCTGGGCATGGGCGACGTGGTATCGCTCGTGGAACGCGCCCAGGAGCAGTACGACGAAGAGGAGGCCCGCCGCCTGAAGAAGAAGATCGTCAAGAACCAGTTCAACTTCAACGATTTCATGGGGCAGATCGCGCAGATCAAGAAGATGGGCAACCTCAAGGACCTGGCCTCGATGATCCCCGGTATGGGCAAGGCTCTCAAGAATGTCGAGATCTCGGACGACGTATTCAAGCAGACCGAAGCGATCATCAACTCGATGACTCCCCTCGAACGCGAGAAACCCGAAATCATCGACGCCAAGCGCCGCGAAAGGCTCGCCAAAGGCAGCGGTACGACGATGGCCGAGGTGAACAAACTGATGAAGCAGTTCGAAGACACGCGCAAGATGATGAAGGCCGTCGCCGGAGGCAATATGAAAATGCCCAAATTACCCGGACGCGGCTTCCGCAGATAAGCGGAATGAATACTTCGCCAACTACTTTATACCCCTTCGGTTCGGGCTCCGAACCAAAGGGGTTTTCCTTATGACATCTATCATATAATCGACCCGCTTCCGGGCAAATCCGGCATCCTCTGCAACCACGCACCGGCAGCGGAAAGGCGATTCACACATACTCTCCGAAATCGGTGTCAGCTCATAATTGGGCAAGCAGAATGCAGGACAAATCCGAAAAGGCTTCGCCCGTAAACACGAAGAACGGATTCGTCCGGAACACCTTGCAGACGAGTACAAGAAAAATATACAGAAATAGGAAAAAACCGGAGAGGAAAACACAACGCGAAGGACCGAAGAAAACGCGTTTTTTCCGGCCCGATCTTCCAATCCGTCCGATAACGGGCTTTTTCCGGAAAAACAGCGGTGTCGAAAAGAGCCGCAACCTCCCTCGGCCCCCCTTATCCGAAAAACGCCACCGACCGACACCTTCTGAACATAGAAAGATGACGCTTCATTTGGCAGGGGGTATTTTTTTCGCTATCTTTGTAAAAGATAGGAGGCGGTTCGGCAATCTTAGCGTGCAAATCCGTGCGATTGCTCTCGGCTTTCACTATTTTTGGAGCAGGCAGCATGGCGGCCCGGCATGAAAAACAAGTTCGTTCGTTTTATGCGGTCCTCGCTTTCACTGCCTTTTCGTGAGAATCAGACAACAGACATCCTATGCACAAGGCCGGTTTCGTCAATATCATCGGAAATCCCAACGTCGGCAAATCGACGTTGATGAACGCACTCGTAGGCGAACGCCTCTCGATCATCACCTCCAAAGCCCAGACCACGCGCCACCGCATTCTGGGAGTGGTCAGCGGCGAAGATTTCCAGATCGTCTTCTCGGATACGCCGGGCATCCTGAAACCCAGCTACAAACTCCAGGAATCGATGATGAAATTCGTCACCGGCGCCGTGAACGATGCGGACGTAATCCTCTACGTCACCGACACGGTGGAACAGAGCGACCGTTCGAACGACATCCTCGAAAAGATCCGCCAAAGCGATATTCCCACCCTCGCGGTAATCAACAAGATCGACCTCACGACGCCCGAAAAGCTCGAAGAGCTCGTCGATAAATGGCAGGCGCTGCTGCCGGCCGCCACGATCGTCCCGGTATCGGCACGCGAGAATTTCAACATCAAGGGACTTTTCGACCTGATTCTGGAACGGCTGCCCGAGGGAGAAGCCTTCTACTCCAAAGATACGCTCACGGACAAAACGCTGCGATTCTTCGCCTCGGAAATAATCCGCGAAAAGATCCTGCGCAACTACGACAAGGAGATCCCCTACTGTTGCGAAATCGCGATCGAAGCCTACAAGGAGGAACCGACGATCGACCGCATTTCGGCGGTCATCTATGTCGCACGCGACTCCCAGAAGGGTATCCTGATCGGGCACAAGGGCGAGAAACTCAAAAAAGTCGGACAGCAGGCCCGCGAGGACATGGAGCAATTCCTCGGCAAGAAGGTCTTCCTGCAGTTGTACGTCAAAGTAAACGAGAACTGGCGCGATAACGAACGGCAACTCAAGCGCTTCGGGTACGAACAAGAATAATCACAACCAAATCGGGGTGTCGTGGCATTGCGCAAATTTATCCTGAAAATCATCCTATTGGGGACGCTGCTGAGCAACGCCGCCACTGCCGACGCCCAATACAACAAAGACTATTTCTACTGGGCCAGCCGCCGTTGCCTGATGAACCGCGAATATCAGGAGGCGATTCGTGTGCTCAACATCCTGTTGCGGGCCGATCCGGACGCCGCAGAGGGCTATTTCCTGCGGGGCGTAGCCAAATTCAACCTCGACGACCTGCTGGGTGCCGATACCGACTTTTCGGCTGCCATCGTCAAAAACCCCGTATTCACGACCGCCTACATCTACCGGGCGCTGACCCGTACGCGCATGGGCAACTACGACGACGCGCTGCAGGATTTCCGCGAGGCGATCGACCTGAGGCCCGACCTGCCGGACGCCTATTACAGCCGGGGCTATACGCGCCTGCAGAACAAGCAATACGAGGAGGCGATCGAGGATTTCGACAAATTCATCTTCCAGGAAAACAAGGTAGCCGACGCCTACATCGGCCGCGGCACAGCCTACCTGTACCTGAAGGACACCGTACGGGCCCTGGAAAATTTCGACCAGGCGATCCGCACCAACCGCGAAAATCCCAACGGCTATTACCAACGCGGAACCTTGTTGCTGCAAAAAGAGGAGTATGCCCGAGCCGAAGCCGATTTCGACATGTCGATCCGCTGCGACTCGGCTTTCCTGCCGCCCTATTTCAACCGGGCGGTGGTCTATTCCAACACCAACCGTCCGATGCAGGCCCTCGCGGATTTCGACCGGGTACTCCAACTGGACTCGACCAACTCGTTCACCTATTTCAACCGGGCGATTCTCCGCACCCAGATCGGCGATTACAACCGCGCACTCGACGACTTCGACCGCGTGGCGCTCTACTCCCCCGGCAATGTCCAGGTCTATTACCTGCGTGCCATGCTCAAAACCCGCTTGGGCGATCTCGAAGGCGCCGAGCGCGACTACACCCGGGCCATCGAACTCTACCCCGACTTCGCCAACGCCTACCTGAACCGCAGCGCCCTGCGTTATGCGTTGCATAACCCCAAGGCTGCGAAACGGGACGAAGAGATCGCCCAGCGCAAGATCGCCGAATACAAATCCCACCTGAAGGACAGCACCTACTCGATCTATGCCGATACGACGCAACGGATGGACAAACTGCTGGCTTTCGACAATCAATTCACCAACAGCTACTTCGACCGCATCTCGGAACAGCCGAGCCTGGGCCGCAGCAACATGCGTCTGCTGCCCCTGTTCCGCTTCACCCTGATGCAGCCCGATACCTCCCGGATCGAGGCGTCGAACCGCTATACCCTGCAACGGGTCAAAGACTTCGAGAAAAAACTGGACAATCCCTACCTCGTCCTCTCCAACCGGCCCACGAACATCGGTGCGGACTCTTTGGCGATGCTCGACAGCCGCTATGCCAAAATCCTGCGCCAGAATCCGCGCGACTGGCTCCTGCAAGTACAATATGCCATTTCGCAATCGCTGATCCGACAATTCACCAACTCGGTCGGCGCCTATTCGTCGGCTATCGCAGACAATGCCGCCAATCCGTTCCTCTACTTCAACCGGGCCGTGACACGGGCCGAAATGATCGACTTCATTTCGGGCCTGGACAATCCCTATCAGCGAATTTCGATCGACTCCGACCCGGCGAACAAACTCACCAACACCCATGCACGCACCTACAATTACGACGAAGCCATCGCCGATCTGGACAAGACGCTCCGCCTCTTCCCGAACTTCGCCGAAGCCTACTACAACCGGGGAACGCTGCTGGCTCTTTCAGGCAAACTGCCCGAGGCCTTCGAAGATTTCTCGAGAGCCATCGAACTGAATCCCCTCTTCGCCGAAGCGTTCTACAACCGGGGCATGACCCAAATCTATATGAAAGACACGCGCAAGGGCTGCCTCGACCTCTCGAAAGCCGGAGAGCTGGGCATTACCTCGGCCTACGAAATCCTCAAACGTTACACGGGGGAGCATACAGAAGCTTTTTAACTAACAATAACCAATTCAATAAACTATGACACAAGCTATTCAAAAGAAACTGAACGACTCGGCGTGGGCTCGGTGGACCGCGCTGATTCTGGTGGCGCTCACCATGTTCTTCGGCTACATGTTCGTCGATGTCCTCTCGCCGTTGCAGAACATGCTCGAAAGCACCCGAGGCTGGAGCCCCACGATTTTCGGACTGTACGGCGGTTCGGAATTCATTCTGAACGTCTGCGGTTTCCTGCTCGTCGCAGGTATCATCCTCGACAAGATGGGCGTACGGTTTACGGGTATTCTTTCGGCCTCGCTGATGGTACTCGGTGCCGGTATCAAATTCTACGGGCTGAGCAACTACTTCTATGAAGGCGGATTCGGTTACGAGTTCCTCAATTCGTTCCTCACGGACATTCCGGCCAGCGCGAAGCTCGCCTGCCTGGGCTTCATGATCTTCGGCTGCGGTACGGAGATGGCCGGTGTGACAGTATCCCGTGCAATCGTCAAGTGGTTCACGGGGAAAGAACTGGCTCTGGCGATGGGCCTGGAAATGGCTATTGCCCGACTGGGCGTATTCGCCGTATTCAGCCTGTCGCCCTGGGTGGCTAACTGGGGCGGCGATCCGAGCGTAGCACGTCCGGTAGCCGTTGTCGGCCTGTTGCTCTGCATCGGCCTGCTGACCTACATCGCTTTCTCGGTCATGGACTTCAAACTCGACAGACAAACCGAGGCAGACACCCCGATAGGAGAAACCGAAGAGCCCTTCAAGGTCGCCGATCTGAAGAACCTTTTCAGCAGCAAAACCTTCCTGATCGTTTCGGCACTCTGCGTGCTCTACTATTCGGCGATTTTCCCGTTCCAGCGTTTCGCAACGGGTATGCTCGAAAGTAATCTGGGCATCACCAACCAGCAGGCTTCGGACATCTTCCGCTGGTTCCCGATGGGTGCAATGATTCTGACTCCGCTCCTCGGCTGGTTCCTCGACCACAAGGGCAAAGGCGCGACGATGCTGATGATCGGTGCGATCCTGATGTTCATCTGCCACATGACTTTCGCACTGGTTCCCCTCACCCCCGCTATCGCGTTCTCGGCGATCATCCTGCTCGGCCTCTCTTTCTCGCTGGTTCCCGCCGCCCTGTGGCCTTCGGTACCCAAGTTGGTCGATAACCGCTATATGGGTTCTGCCTATGCAACGATTTTCTGGATCCAGAACCTCGGACTGATGGCCTTCCCGATGATCATCGGCTGGGTTCTCAACAAGGTCAATCCCGGCGTGGGAGAAGCGATCAAAGCCGGTGAACACGTAAGCTACAACTACACGGTTCCGATGCTGATTTTCGCCAGCCTCGGCGTATTGGCTTTCCTGCTGGCTTTCTGGCTCAAGCTCGAAGACCGTAAAAAGCACTACGGCCTGGAACTGCCCAACATCAAGAAATAACGATAATCCGTATCCCCGGTCTGCCGGAAAAATGATGAGTAAACCCCCGCTGCAAATTGCAGCGGGGGTTTTGTAATAAAGAGTCTATCGGCTAAAGCGACGAGGATCGTACGAGATTCCGCTTTTCGAGATACAAGAGTTCCTATTTAATCGGATCGACCCTCTACGCTTCCTATTTAACCAATCGGTAAAGTTCCGTAATGCGATCGCACATCGCATCCCACGAAAAGCGCTTCTTCTCCTCTTCCATGTTCGCACGGAATCCCGCGAGCACATCGTCCCGCCAGATACGGTCGATGGCCCGGGCGACTTCTGCGGCATCGGGACGGCAGACGAAGCCGACACGACCGTCCGGCACGATCTCCGGAAGACCGCCCACGTCGGTCACCACCATCGGCAGGTCGAATTGATAAGCGATCTGGGTCACGCCGCTCTGCGTGGCCGAACGATACGGCTGCACCAAAAAATCTGCGACGGAAAAATAGTAACGCACCAATTCGTCCGGAATAAAATAGTCGTGCAGAATCACATCGTCCTCCAGTCCGTTGTCGGCGATTTGCTTCAAATACTTCTCTTTCGGAGCATAGAACTCACCGGCCACGATCAGGCGCCGGTCTTCGGCAGGATGCTCCCGCTTGTAGATCTTCCAGGCATCGAGCAACAGGTCCAATCCCTTGTAGTCCCGAATCAGACCGAAAAAGAGCGCATAGCGTTTCGAAGGATCCAGTTCGAGGCGGATGCAGGCCTCCGTACGGTCGATGACGATACCGAAATTTTCGAAAAGCGGATGCGGAGAGAAAAGCGCCGGAACCTGCGTATATCGGCGCAATTCGCGGTGCACCTGCTCGGACATATAGATAAAGCCGTCCACCGCCCTCAGGAAATAGCGGTTGAACGGCTTGTCAGTCATATGGCGTTCATGCGGTTCGACGTTGTCGATCTGACAAAGGATACGCGTCGTACCGTTCTTTTTGGCAAAACGGGCAATCGTACCGAAACAGGGCGCCATAAAGGGGGTCCAGTATTTCATCAGCACGAAATCCGGCTTCTCGCGGGCGATCCACCGCCCCACGGCGATCCAGTTGAACGGATTCATCGTATTCACGCACCGCACGATGTACAGATCGGGCGGCGGAGGTGTCTGCACCGTCTGATTCCTGCCGGGAAAGAAAATACGGGGATACTGGAGCGTGAAAGTCTTGATCTTCACCTCGTCGCCCCGATGTTGGAAAACCCGGGCCATGCTCTGCATAATTACGGCCAAGCCCCCACGATACGGATGGGCGGGCCCCACGATCGAAATTTTCATACCCCGAACTTTTATTTATAACTGAAATCGAATCCCCGAACGGATTCAAACCTTCGGTACGGCCCTCCTGTTTTCGAATAAACAGCGCACGGCAACTTCAGGAAAAATACAAATACCCTACCGAATCCTGCAACAAGGAGATAACGATAACCGGTTCGGGAGGAACTGCCCGAACCGGTTATCACTATCCATCCTATTTCGTTTTATTATACGCCTCCACACCGCTCTTCAGGAAGTCGATGTATGCCTCCACGTCGAGATTGTAAGCCCGCTTGGGAACCAATTCCTGCCCATCACGGCCGAGGATCAGGTAGTTGGGCTGTCCGTTCACCCCGAAACGGGTCTGGGCGATGTAGGAGTTGATGCGGCCGATGTCCTTGAGAACCTTGCCTCCCGCAGTGGTCACCCATTCGTTCTCGGGCACTTTGGTCTTGTCGTCGGTATAGAGGGCTACCAGCACGTAATCGTCGCGCAGGATCTGCTGCACGCGCGGATCGCTCCAGACGCGGGCTTCCATTTCGCGGCAATTCACACAACTGATTCCCGTAATGTCCACAAACAAGGGTTTATCGGCCTCCCTGGCAGCGGCTTCGGCCTGGGCCAGATCGAAATACCCCGGCAGATCGTAAGGCCAGTGCAGGATATCCGCATATTTGATCTTTTCAGTCGTCTGTGCCGTTGCTGACGGTGCGGCAACGACACCCTGCGTATTGATCACGAAGTCCTGCGTATGCATCGGGGGCAAATAGCCAGAAAGAGCTTTCAGCGGCGCACCGAACATACCCGGAAACATATAGACCGCGAACGAAAGCGAAGCGATGGCCAGCGTCAGCCGCGTCACCGAAACGTGCTTGAGTTCGTCGTCGTGAGCGAAGCGGATCTTACCCAGCAAATAGAAACCCAGCAATGTGAACACGACGATCCAGATCGCCAAATAGACCTCACGGTCGAGCAACCCCCAGTGGTAGGTCTGGTCGGCCATACTCAGGAACTTGAAACCGAGGGCGACCTCGATAAAACCGAGAACGACCTTCACGGAACCGAGCCAACCGCCGCTCTTGGGCAGGTCTTTCAGCAAGGAGGGGAAGAAAGCGAAAATCGTAAAAGGCAGAGCAAAAGCCAGCGAGAAAGCGAACATCGTCACGATGGGCACCCAGAATTCGCCGGCAGTCGAACGAATCAGGACGTTGCCGACGATCGGCCCGGTGCAGGAGAACGACACCAACACCAGCGTCAGAGCCATGAAGAAGATACCGATCAAACCGCCTTTGTCCGCGTGCCGGTCGCTCTTATTGACCATCCAGCTCGGAAGCGTGATCTCGAAGGCCCCGAAGAACGATGCGGCGAAAATCATGAACACGATGAAGAAGATCAGGTTGGGAAGCCAGTGCGTAGCCAGCCAGTTGAAGATGTCGGCCGTCACGGCATCGCCGCCCACCAGACGCGTAATCAGAATGATCGCCGCAATGGGAAGCGTATAGAGCGCTACGATGAAGAAACCGTACATCGAAGCCTTGAAACGTCCCGCAGCAGGCGATCCGCTGCCTTTCATAAAGAACGATACGGTCATCGGGACCATCGGGAATACACAAGGAGTGAGCAGCGCCGCGAAGCCCCAAAGAACCGCTTCGATAATCAGACCCCACAGGGTTTTGGACTCTCCGGCTCCGTCGCCGGAAACAGGTTGATCCGCAGCATCCCCGGCCGCAACGGATGCCCGGGCCGCCTCGGGATCGCCGATCGTGATCTCGAATCCCCAATCCTCGGGCGAATTGCAATTTTCCTCCTCGCAGGAACGCCAGTTGATATTGCCTTTCAATACGGCGCCCTCACCCGTCAGGGTGACTTTCTGACCGAGGATGATTTCATCGAAATAAGTACCCATTTCGACCTCGAAAATATCGTCGTATTCGCGTTTGGAAGCGTTGATCTCATAAGGATCGCCGTCGAGCGTCAGGCCCGTTGCAGGCTCGAACTCCACCAGGGTCGAAGAAACGTCCGAATGCAGGTCGTACGTATGCCATCCCGGCAGGATCTTACCCATAAATACGACTTCGTAATTCGAATCGCCGAGGTCCTTCACAGTGCTGTCCCAGGTAATGGTCGGGGACTGCGCGTGAGCCGACAACAAACTCGTCAGGAAAGCCGCCAGCAGCACGATACGGATATAAAATTTCATATCTCTATTATTTTAATAAGTTAATAGTTTTTTTCGCGTGTAAAGATATGAAATTTTATTCAAAAACCACGTATGGGACGCATTATCTCGCGTCCGCGAGGAAAAACTACTCGGAAACCTTCCCTTCGGCTTCGGCCTTGCTGCGTGCAAAAGATTGCAAGGCGAGGTACTCCTTGTCGCCGTAATCGAGCAGGTTCTGCAACTCGTTGCGGAAATAGTCCAAGTGCTCCTCCTCTTCGACGGCCAGATCCTGGAACATCTTGTGCGTTACCGAATCGTCGGCTTCGGCCGCAATGCGAGCGGCATCGTTATAGCTGTCGATCGTACTCTGTTCCAGCTGTATAGCGAAACGGAACATCTCCTTGGGATCGGAGATCTGGCGCGTCGTAAACGACGGGTTCATATTCACGTCCCCCTGCAAGAAGAGGATACGGTCGGACAACTCCTCGCTGTGACGCATTTCGGCGATGGAAATCATCCGCATCTTTTTGGAAAGATACTCGTAACCGGCATCTTCGAAATGGACATGGAAATACATGTACTGGAGCGAGGTGGCAATCTCTTTTCCCAAAGCATCGTTCAATAGATCGATACTTTTCTGGTACTTGTTCGCAACTTTGATCTTTTCCATAATAATAAAGGTTTTGTCTCTATATCGGCAAAACCCGTTCCAGAAAGGAACAAAGCCGATCGTAAAAACGGACCGAAACGAAGTCGATTCGGTTCGGCTCCCTGCCTCGCCCGCCACCACGAAATACGACACATCAACGCCACTCGAGCGCCGCCCGGACAGCGGCTTCCTCTCCGTTCGAAACCTCAAACAGCGACAAGCCGTCCCGTTGTTCGTACCCGACCGTAAGGGTTTGCCCGTAACGGCATTCGTGCATGAAATGAATGTCAAGACGCACCGGGCGGATCGCGGTCAGCTGCTCGATGGGCAGCATATCGAACATCATGTTGATATAGCGCATCGTATTGACGTGACGGTTGAAGTCGATGTCGCTGTAAACCACCCGGTGTTCGGCAATATGCTGCGGAACGATCCCCGTCACTTTGCGCGGCTTTTCGGTCGGCGACGGAGCATCCACAATCGAATCGGCGCAGGTGCCGATGACCGTATTGAGATCGATCGCCTTGCGGGCACCCAAGTCGATGATGCACCACTGCGTCACGGCCCGCCCGAACTCCCGGCCGGCGGCATCGTGCAGCGTGAAATTACGGGTCGAGAGCATCCGGTTGTACTCGTTCACCCACGTCACGATTTCATAAGAGCTGTATTGTTCGGGGCGGTCGTCGATCTCGATCGCCATGCGTGAAAGCACCCACGAGCGGTTTTCCTTATTCAACTTATCGATCCCGAACCCTTTGCGCTGGGCATCGACACCCGCCGTATTGAGGACCTCGTTCGCCAGGGCCGGTACGGTCATCCGAAGTGTGAAATCGACCTGCTGAGGGTCTGCATAATAAGTGTAACCTGTTTTCTCTGCCATATTTCAGTGCGTTTTTCAATTTCAAATGCAACGAAACGACAATCCGCCGGTTATCCGCCGGGCCGGGAGAAAGCCGTAGATACCGAATGGTTTCATTCCTACAAAAACGCCCCGGCCCGGCTTCCTGCGGACAGTAGCGGCGTATGCCGGAAACAGAGCGAAGCCTTCCGGCCGCGCCGACTGCATTTCGTGCAAAGATACGAATAAGCCGGGTGCAAAAGCAAATTTTATTTGCGTTTTGCCGGCATGGAGTGTCTAAGAAGAAGTCAAAGATAATAACAAGAAGAGCGGAGAACCAAACTCAACTTTTGTTTTCGGCTCCCCCGCGTAACGAAGCTCGTAGAGGGGCTTTCTCGTTTCGATCGTCCGTACTTGCAGGGGCCTCGCCTCCAAGACGGGGATGATCCCTGCCGGTCCGACCTTCGGTAGGTTTCAGCCGGGTTGCCCGTCCGATCTCCGGTTCGGGAAAAGTCCGGAAAATTCCGCTCCGTATTCAGACGAGAAACATCATTCGTTATATTTTATTGCGTTTTTATCGAAAAACGATAAAAATTATTTGTTTTGCAGAAGTTCTTTACTATCTTTGCCTCACCGGAGGTTAAAAACAGGTCGAACACCTCCATTACGTATTCAGCAAACCGAAAATGGACAAAAAACAGAAAAAATCTCTGCGGCGCCATCTGCTGGTCATTTACATCTTTTATTTCCTGGCTCTGGCCGCAGGATTCATCCACAGTTTCGTGCCCCACGTGTCGTCGAGTCTGGCGACAGGTTGGCAGGCTGCGTCCGAAGACATTCGGATGCAGGAAAAACACGGTATCGCGCAACACACCTACTTTTTGGCGGCCCGGTTGCAAAACGCCCAGAGCGACGAAACTCTTTTCCCGATAGAAACCGGACACGCATCGATCTCCACCGAAGCCGAATATACGGGGGTTAATATCTACGTCAAAACGGACGAAAACAGTGACCCGACAGTAGTCCGGACACTGAACAGAATCAATTACATACTGCTGCTGTCCATCCCGGCCCTGCTGGCCAAGCTCTCTATCCTGATCCTGGTAGCGCTGATTATCAATATCCTGCGCAAATCGGTACGGGACGAACAACCCCTGCCGGGGCGTATCATCATCTACACGCGTGCCGTAGGGTTCCTGCTGATTCTGGCCGAAGTCTGCACCGGAGTCGGCTCTTATATTTACCAGAGTACGACCCGGACGTTTCTCGAAGATTCGCCCCTGCAAGTCGCCGCCTCGTTCCCGCTCAACTACTGGAACATCGTCATGGCGATTCTGGTACTCTTCTCGGCCGAGGTCTTCTCGATCGGATCCCGGTTGAGCGAAGAGCAAAAACTCACGATCTAAAGAAAAAATAAATGTCGATATACAATATACACACGGGGGGGGGACGCAAGACATGGCGATAATCATCAACATAGATGTCATGATGGCGAAACGAAAGATGTCACTCGGCGAGCTCGCCGAGCGGGTCGATATCACCCCGGCCAACCTTTCCATTCTCAAGAACGGCAAGGCCAAGGCGATCCGCTTTTCAACGCTGGAAGCCATTTGCCGCGAACTGAACTGCCAGCCGGGCGACATCATCGAATACCGACCGGAAGAAACAACCGAATGACAACGCAATACAAATAATTTCACCCAAAATCAATTAACAATCATTTTATGAAAAGGTTCATTCTTTTACTTGTCACGCTGTTCGCAATGACGAATGTCATGGCGCAACTACAGCCTGACATGCCGATTCCCGCCGATAAGGAGGTGCGCGTCGGACGACTCGAAAACGGCATGACGTACTACATCCGTCACAACGAAAAACCCAAGGGACAGGCATCTTTCTACATTTTCCACCACGTAGGAGCTGTCCAGGAGGAAGATTCCCAACAGGGCCTCGCCCACTTCCTCGAACACATGGCCTTCAACGGCACCAAGAACCTGCCGGGCAAAAAGATGATAGAATATCTGGAGCGTAACGGCGTCAAATTCGGTGCGGACCTGAATGCCTACACCTCTTACGATGAAACATGCTACAACCTGGACAATGTGCCCACAGCAAACCCTGCGACGATCGACACCGCACTGCTGATCCTGCACGACTGGTCGCAGTTCATCAGTCTGGAGCCTCAGGAGATCAACAACGAACGCGGCGTAATCATGGAGGAGCTGCGCACCCGCGACGGAGCTGGATGGCGCGCCATGGTACGACGCAACGCCGCCGTCAACAGAGGCTCGAAATACGAGCACCGCAACGTAATCGGCTATTTGGACGGTCTGAAGAGTTTCGACCATAAAGCCTTGTACGACTTCTACAAAACGTGGTATCGCCCGGAATACCAGGCGATCGTCATAGTCGGCGATATCGACGTCGATCGGATCGAAAACAAGATCAAAACCCTGATGGCGGATATTCCGGTTTCCCCTGCAGATGCCCCGCAGAAAGAGGCTTACCTAGTTCCTGAAAACGAAGAACCCATCGTCAGCATCTTTTCCGATCCCGAAATGACGGCTTCGGTCATGCAGCTCTTCATCAAACGACCCGCTCTCCCCAAGCAATACAACAACCTGATAATTAGCCAAATGTACGATGTACTCAACTCCTACACAAGTGCCATGGCGAACGACCGTATGAATGAAATCGCCATGCAGCCCGATGCTCCGTTCCTGAGTGCCGGGATGGATTCAGGCAACATACTGGGAGTGAATCCGACCCAAGATCTCACGATGGTCGCCGTACAAACTCGAGACGGAGAGTTGCTCTGCGGTTACAAAGCTATCCTCGAAGAGATGGAAAAGATGAAGCGTTACGGCTTTACACAGAGCGAATTCGATCGTACGAAAGCTGAATTCCTGCGTCAGGCCGAGGCTACCTATGCCAATCGGAACGACCTTACGAACGGACAATATGTTCAAACCTACCTGGCGAATTACAAGAAAAATACCGCTATGGCAGATGCCGAAACGCAGTACAACCTCGACAAACAATACCTCGAAGCATTGACCCTCGACGATGTGAATGCTTGGGTAAAACAACTTCTGACACCTGAAAACCAGGTTATCACCGTCGAAGTACCGAAGAAAGAGGGACTGACCGAGCCGACCGAAGCCGAACTTCTGGCCATCCGCAGCGAGGTCATGGCATCCGACGTCGAGGCTTACCAGGACAATACCGTCAGCGAGCCTCTGATCCCCGCAGATATCAAGCTGAAAGGCTCGCCCGTGAAAAAGACCGCATACAACGAGGATCTCGGAACGACCGAATGGATTCTCAAGAACGGTGTGAAGATCATCGTCAAACCGACCCAACTCAAGGCGGACGAAGTCCTGCTGCAGGTACAGGCTGACGGCGGGATGTCGCAGCTTGCCGATACTGAGGTGAAGGAGGGTGAATTCCTTCCGGTCATCGCGGCCCAGTCGGGGGTGGGCAAATTCTCTGCAATCGAACTGAACAAGCAGCTCGCAGGCAAGAAAGCCGGAATCAACCTGTACGTCAATAACTACAGCAACGGTATGAGCGGTTACTGCTCGCCCAAAGACATCGAAACGATGCTCCAACTGCTCTACCAGAACTTCACAAGTCCCCGCTTCTCGGAGGAGGATTTCAACACGACGATGGACAGCTACAAGGCATACGTCCAGAACCTGACCTCGAATCCCGACTACATCATGCAGATAGAAACGATCAAAACGCTTTACAGCGACAATCCGCGTCAGCAGCCGCTGACGATCGAGGCCCTGGAAAGCATCTCGTTCGAAAATCTGCCGAAAACCTTCAAAACGCTCTACCCGGGTGCGAACAGCTTTACGTTCACCTTCGTAGGCAACGTGGATTTGGAAACGTTGAAGCCGTTGGTCGAGAAATATATCGGTTCGATTCCCACCTCGAAACACGTGCTTAAGTTCACGGACGACAAACTCCGCACAGCCAAAGGCAAGGTCGTGAACGACTTCCGCACCCCGATGCTGCAGCCGAAAGTTTCGGAGTTCCTGCTCTTCTCGAGCGATGCGGACTACACGCTGCGCAACAAGCAAACCATGTTGCTGCTCAACATGGCTCTAAACAACCGTTACCTGAAATCCATCCGCGAGGAGAAAGGCGGCACGTACGGAGTACAGGTAAGCTATACTCTCTCGTATCGTCCCGAAAAACAGGCCCTCCTGCAAATACAGTTCGACACCAACGAGGAGATGGCCGACGAACTCGTGCCGATCGTTTTCGATGAAATCGAGAAAATCGCGACTGAAGGACCGGAAGCCAAAGACATCAACGACTCCCGCGAATACTTGGTCAAGCAATTCAAGAATACGCTCGAAAATAACGGCACCTGGTTCGGGTTGATCGACGACTACAACCGTCACAAGCAGAATCTGCTCGCCGACTACGAAAAGACCCTGAACAGCATCACTTACGACGAGATCCGCGACCTGGCGAAGAAGCTCCTCGACAGCGGCAACGTAATACAGGTCACCATGCGTCCCGAAGCTCAACCCGAAACAGATGAATAATCATCAATAACAGGTTTTATTCACTACTACCCCCGAACTCTCACCGGTTCGGGGGTTTTCTTTGGTTTCGGACTCCTGTTCACGGATGTTTCCTTTTCCGCTCCTATCTGCAATGCAGGAAGATCGTCCACGCACAGGAATCGTATCCGTTTCCGGAAAACAGACGCGGAACCAAACTCCACGAACGACGTTATGTCATACCCCGCCATGCTTTCCGATTCCGCACTTCGCATCGAATTCTCCGTTTCGGCGACGCTCTTCCGTTTGCGGACAGCTCTCTGCCGATCACGTTGCCCCTTCCCGGCAGTCGGAATCGCATTATGCGGACAGCAGGTCCCCCGGTGCGACAGCCTGCCAACTTGCAGCAAAAGAACGATCCGAACAATGTCTTGCTTTTTTCGGACATACGGCAACCGGCTCCCCGGCAGGCAGGAAAAACAGTAACGGGACAAGATCATGCGCTCCGACTTCCGCGCACTGCTCTTCCCTGAAATTTACGCCTCATAAGACCGGAGGCAGCTCCTTCGCGGACAATACGAGCGGAATCGCAACCGCATAAAGAATAAAAAACGGGCCTCATCAAAAAGATGAGGCCCGGCGATTTCAACTGCAAACTGCGGCTATTTCGAAGTCACGACCACGTCGGACGCCTTGTTCAGCAACAACTGATAGGCCGCCGTCGCATCGCTGCCCTGCGAAAACTTGGTATAGATCGCGGTAATGTTCACCACGGAACCGTCCGCAGGTATTTTCTCGTCACGGAAACGGCAATAACCGCTCGAACGTACGACATAATTGCCTGCGAGGGTGTTGATGTCGCCATAGGTGAACCAGGCAGAGCCATAATAGAACGTACTCTCGTGCGTAAGCTCATCGACCCGCTTCGTCGCCCAGGTAGCCCAATCGTTGATATCGGTCCAACCCGGAGAATTCACATCGTAGGAGGTACTGTTGGCGAAGTAGTTGGGGAATGTATTTTTATACCCCCAGCCGGCCTTGCCGAACTTGCTTTCCAACCCTTCGAAACGGATCAAACGCCCCAGCGACTCATCCGTCAGCGTCGAATAGGAAGCGGGAGTAACCACCAAAGTATCGGCCGCCGTCAAGCCGATCAATTCGCCGAGCTTGACATGCTCTTCCAAGGTATTGCGATCCTCCATGTTACCGTTCGCATAATCGGAATTGGTCGATGCGACACCCACGCTGAGCATCGTGCGGTAATTTCCCAGCACCAGACCCTGCAAACGGATATAAACCAAGCGACCGGGAGCATAGGTAATGTAATATCCCGAAGTCACTTTGATTTCGATGGCCGACTGGCAGCTTTCATCGTACAGGTACATCGACTTATAGACGTTACCGGCTTGGTCGCTGGAAATGACTTTGCCCCGAATCACCAGGTCGTCGGTAATGGTCAGCGACTGGCCGATACCGCTGGTTCCGGGATAAGCCTCCTCGAAAATATCCTTCAGCTCCTTGATCGAAATGATTTTACTGTCGCTGAAGTCCGCATCCGTCCATACCTTCGCAGGAGCCGGCGTATCGAAATCGTTATAACAGCCGACGAAGAACAAACTTGCTGTCACCGCCAGAAATATGGTTGCTATTCTATTCATATTCTTCACAATATTAATTCGTTAAGCCGTTAGAAACGGAAATAGACATTCAGGTAGTAAGTGGTGCCGAACAGGTAGAAATACTTGGGAGCGAACTTCTGGTAGGAAGTGATCTCCTTGCCGGTCTTAATGCCCTGCACACGCATCTGCTCGTAACCGCCGGTCTTGATATTCTGGTTGTTCAGGATGTTATTCACCTGCAAACTGAAGCCGAGCGTATAACGACGCTGAATGTAGAAATTCTTACCGATGCTCGCACTCAAGGTGTAAGCCGAATCGAACTTCTCCTGACTGCGCAGCTCCCGGATCTGTTCGTCCGTCATCGTAGGCAACAGCACCTCGTCCGTACGGTAAAGCGGGTTCATCGACAGATACATATTGTTGTAATAGTTCAGATCGATCGATGCGTAGATGTTATGAGGACCGCGGTACGACAAACCGATATTCATGGCCGTCTGCGGAGTGCTCTCCACGCGCATGTCCTTCCAATAGACCGTACCGGAGTTCAGCGGCTCGGCGCTGTTGTCGGCAATCTGCACGTAATTGGGATTCGACGTGTAAGTGTACTGACCCCAACTGATCGCACCGTTCAAAGACAAACCGTTGTAGATCGGAATCGAAGCGGCGACTTCCAGACCGAAATACTGCTCGTCGATACCGCTCAAGGCGAAATTGGTATAGGTCTTCAGCACGTCATCGTAGAAGGAGATCACCTTCGAACGGTCGTTCACCTTCGTATAATAACCGGAAACACGGAGTTTATAATCGCCGTAACGCAGGTTGTACGAAGCGTCGATGCCGTAAACCTTCTCCGTCGTAAGCCCCGGAGTTACCGAATTACGCGTACGGGGCGAAACGAAGGCCGACTGGAACGCAGGAGCATTCTGCATCGCCACGGCGTTGAGTTCGAAAGTATGGTTGGCATTGATGACATAGTCGAAATTACCTTTGGCCTTATATACGAAATATTCGAGTTTCTCCGATTTGCCCTTCGAATTATCCGGGAAGAGACCCTTGCGCCAGAGACCGTCACGCCACATCGAGACTCCGCCGAGCTCGGCGCCCAGCTTCATGCCGAACCCGCCGAAACGAGCGGCATAAGTGGCCCACACACCGCCGGAGCGCAGATGCGCCTTGTAGTTGTAGCTGAACTTGTCGCCCTCCCGCACGGCTCTTGCATGACCGTACTGGTTATAATAATCCATATCGTTCTGCGCCATGATCGGATCGCCGAAGTCACGCTGTGCGAATTTATCGACATCCACATAGTAGTCGCCGCCGAGCAGGTCCTTCACCTCGTCGTAGTACCACGTGCGGTTGATGCGGACGTTGGCTCCGGCCGTCAGACGGGAGTTATCCTTATAGATTCGGCTGATCTGCGCGGCGAGGTTCCAATCCAACTGGTCGGTATGGCGCTCCTCGATGATATAATTCGAACGGGCGCCGGGACCGTATATCGCTTCGTCCTCCGCATTTCGGAAATTCATATTGGTCTGGTACATTTCGTCCCAGTCGAAGTGGCGGATATTACCCACGTTGCGCATCCACTGATCCGCCAGACTGGCGGCAGCCATCGAAGCGGCCTCCAGGTCGGTAGCGTTCAGCAACTTGTAGCTCGGCATATAGCGGTAATAATCGGGACGGGGATCTGCGCCGTCGTACCACGTCAGGGCCGAATAACCGTTCTTACCGAAACGGAGCGAAGTGGCCAGGTTGACCTGGGTATGCTCATTGGGATCGAACGTATAGTTGATCATCGCGATCGGCTCGTGGCTGTTACGCACGCGGGCATTACGCATCTTGCCGTCCTGATAGCCCCAGTTGGGGTTGTAATAGTTGTTGCCGACCAGGTCGTAAGCCTCCTGCGTGGAAGCCTGCTGCGCACCACGCTCGGTGGGAGCACCCATAATCGTGAAGCCCAACCGGTGACGCGAATTGAAAACCTTCTCGGCCGAAGCAAAATATCCGTAGGAGTTGTAATAGACGCCGTCCACGTAGGAGTTGCCGCCCTGACGGGTAGATACCGACAACGCATAGGACCAGCCGTTGTCCAGCAGACCCGAGCCATAGGTCACCATGGCACGGAAGCGATACATCGAATTGGCGTTCACCAGACTCACGCGAAGGCCCTGGCGCACCTGCGAAGCACGGGCGTTGATGTTGGTCGTACCGCCGATGCTACCCACGCCGTAATCCGACATGACCGAACCGTTGGTGATCTCCTGGTTGCGCGTAGCGTCGTTCAGACCGCTCCACAACGACCAGGGCGTATAGCCCGTCATAGCGTCGTTGAAGCGAATACCGTTCAAGTAAACGTCCGAATACTGCGAATCGTAACCGCGCACGTTGAAACGCATCTCGCTGAACCGGTAGGAAGCGATGTTGTTGAAAACGTCCTTCGAAGCCGAAAGGGACGAAGGCAGCGACTGCGCATCGTTGCCGCTCTCGGTGTCGAACTCTGCGAAGATCGAATCGTCCATTACGGTCGAAAGCACTTCGGGGACCAGAATCACCGTATTGATGTCGCGCACCATCTTGTCCACGCGCACCACGAGCGTCAAAGGCTCGAATTCGGGAGCCTCGAACTGCAACGTATATTCGCCGGGCTCGACATTCTCGATCACGAAACCACCTCGGCCGTCGGTCGTGGCAGTCATTTCACCGGGAGTGACCGAAACCTTCACCCCGTCCACCGCGACACGTCCCTCGCGGGAAACGACCTTACCCTTGATACCGCCGCTCTGAGCGAACGCGGTCAGCGACATCAGAGTAAATACAAAAATTAGTAAACTTTTTATTTTCATATCCTTTCAAGTTAAGGTATTTATTTACCGATGTAGATATAAACGGGGAAGTGATCGCTGTAACCGCCCTGGAAATTGTTTCCGACGTACGTGCGCAAAGGATAGCCTTTGAACTGCCCCTCTCGCTGGATCATATAGTTACGCTTGAAGACATTCCCGTAGTACTTCGATCCCGGAGCCCGTACCAGACGCAACTCGCCGGGCTTCGCATTGACCAGGTTTTCCGACACTACGATATTGTCGAAGAGATTCCAGGCGTCGCCGTAAGCCAGCGTACCCATACCGGCACGCAGCACGGCGTGGAACGGACTGAAGAAATCGCCCGGCTGAAGATCCTTGACCTTGGGTTTGGCATTCAGCCCCTCCAACATGCTCGGATCGGTCGGATCGTCGTTGAAGTCGCCCATCGCCACGATCTTGGTCGCAGGATTGACCTTCAGGACAGAGTCGGCGATTCGACGCATCTGCTCGCCGACGGCGATACGCTTGAACTCCGAAGCGTCCTTGCCGCCCAGACGCGAAGGCCAGTGAGCCACCATGAAGAAGAACGGTTCGCCGTCGATCGTACCCCACATGGTCGAAATATCGCGGGTTTTGAAATTCGGAAGCGAAGGAATCTGCGTGCGGATCGGTGCGCTGCCCTCCAGCTTGAATACATCGGGACGGTACATAAAAGCGACGTCCACACCGCGAGCTTCGGGAGAGTCGTAGTGCGAAATCCGGTAATTGCCCGGAGCCATCTTCGGCGTAGCGATGATATCTTCGAGCACCGAGCGGTTCTCCACCTCCGATACGCCGATCACGATCGGATAATCCTTATCGATACCGGCAATGTCGAAAAGCACCTTTTCGGTATTGCCCAACTTCTTCGCATACTTGACAGAATTCCATTTTTTAGGTCCTTCCGGCGTGAATTCGTCGTCATTGACCTCGGGATCGTTGATCGTATCGAAAAAGTTCTCCAAGTTGTAAAAGACCACCTTGTACGGTTTCTGCGCGAAACAGCAGGCTGCGAACAGTAAGGCCAGTAGTCCTGTAAAAATCAGTCGTTTTTTCATAAGTCAAATTAGTTTTGGATTCCCCATTGGCTCGGAGAGTTTTGTGCCTTTACGGATTCCGCAGCCGACTCGGGAATATTGGGAAAGAACGTAAAGCCGGTCTTCTTTTCAATCTCCGCCACGCTCATGCAAATGGACGCAGGCGGCTGAATATCGCCGTAGCTCTTCTGATCCACCCAAAATCCGATCGCCTTCAATTCATCGGCCGAACAATCCGCGATACGTTTACCGGTCGTACCGGTGCGCGTGCGAAGCAATACCTTGAAATAATTCGTCGGGACCGGACAAACTTTCCCGTCACGGTCGGTCGTCGTCGTATTGGTATTGGCATAATAGCAACCGGTCACCACATAAAGCGTGTCGTTGCATATCTGCGCACGCACCTTGGCTTCGAGATTGGCCCACATATCCTGGTTGAGCCGGTTGAGCTGCGGCGTCATATTGGTCGCATAAAACGTCTGGAGATTCAACTCCCGCGTAGCCGTACGGTCCGCCGAAGGGAGCTGATGTCCCCGGTCGTAACTGCCCCGATAGGAACCGGCCGCGAGGTTGGGCTGCCAGGAATAATCGACCTTCGGATCGTACTGAAAATCGTCGGTACGGTCTATCGACCCCCTATATACCGAATGCAGCGGATAAGCCACCCAATGCGCCACATGGAGCGTTTTGTCGTAGCAGAACGAATAGTTGCGCACGGTGCGGTTATTGAGCGAAGCGAAGTGGCTGACGTAAACGAAATTCTCATCGACTCGCTTTTCCGGCAATTCGGCCCAGGCCTTCGCATGACCTTCATCGTAGGGATCGTTGGTCGAAGAGGCCGAAAACTGCGTCAGCACGAGCACCTGCGGCTCACCGCCGAAAAATTCGAATTCGATGGTCGCCGAACGTTCCCCGCTCCCGGTATTCGCCGTGTAATAGACGTCCAGGATATTGCTGATGTTCGAACTCTGTACGGTGCCCTCCTTCACGAGGACCGTCGGATCGTTGAGCCTGAACGAGCACCAAGCACCTCCGTCCTTGATTTCGGCACGCCATCCGGCGCCGACAGGTCCCTCAATCTGTATGGCGGCCGAACCCTCCGCAGCTCCGACCGTCGAAGAGGTCCGCCATACGGCAGAACCCGAAAAATCGTCCGTATCGTCGCCGCAAGCTACGACAGAGAGCGCAATCATCGTCAGGAACAGCCATTTCCATCCCTTCTCACAATATCTGAACATCGACATCATCGGTAAACTATAAAAACTATCCGAGAAACCAAACTCTTGGAGGGGATAATCCCTCCAAGAGTTTGAATTTTCAAAATTAGAAACTAATTCTTTTTGAAGAAATAAATTCCGTGCTTACCCTGCGTAGCGCTCTGATAACCACGAATCATCGTCTTGAAAGAACTATCTACCGTCTGCAACGAACAACCGCCATTTGCTGCAACCAACCGGGACTCACCGTCTTTATCAACCATTGAGAATACCCATTCCGCAGGGTCGGCTCCCAATGACAATGAACGGCTCTTGGAACCGGAAGCCAAATACTGTCCGTTACACTTGATATAATATGTATTGGACTTACCATCAACTGCGACAAGTTCCATTTCAGCAGGAGAATTAGTCACATTAGCATCTATCTTGGTTAATTCCCCGTTTGCAAACGTCATTTGAAGCGTTTCGCAATCTGTTTTACCATTTCCGGTTATCATTTCACCGGTCCAAACTCCATAATAATCTTCTGCTGCAGGATTCGGTTCTGTAGTAGAACCGGACTGAGCCTCACCTTTGGCACGGAATCCGGCCATAAGGAATGTTCCAGCAGTAAGGTTCGACAGATTGTCGATCAGCGTATAAGTACCACTGCCTTCGCCGCCGGTACCGAGCAACGTAACCGGCACGGTCTTGGTACTGCCGGCAAGGGTAATTGTCAGCGTCTGATTAACGGGCGACGTACCGGTGTTGGCCTCGGCCGTGACCGTCACGGTCAAGCCATCGACCGTAGCGCTCAGGGGAGGGGTCAGTCCGCTTACACTAAGTTGGTTGTCACCCTGGTTGAGTACAGAAACCGTAAGAACTTGGTCTCCGCCAGTAGCCGGAATCGAAACGCTGGCCGGAGTTACCCCCGTAATCATCGGGGTCGAACTGTCGCTGAAAGCGGCCACGTCGTCCAGATTGCGCGGAACGAGCTGGGAATTATTCTTATATACGGCAGCCAGACCGGAGATATTGCCCGAACTAGCCTTAAAAGGTACGTCGAGGAACACGCTCGGGTTCTTTTCATCGCTCTGCTTGCAGAATACGGTGAAATTGGCTCCATCGGCAGTGAAAGTATGCGAAGAGAGTTGCGCTGCGCTCGCCCAAACACCGCCCTCGGCAACCGACGCATTGGCGATCGTCACGGCCATACCCTGATAATTCGCCAGATCTGCAGCGGCGATCGTCGCCGTAGGAATCGAAGTCACCGTACCGGTCTTCTCGACCTTGCACCAGGTCGCTTCCCTGTCGCCCGTCACTTCGTACATACCATTGTAATTCTCTACCTTGGCAAGCCCCTTATAGAGGGTTACACGCACCTTGTCGCCTTTGTTCAGACCAAGTGTCGAAGGTTCTACCTGACTGCCGTAGAGCGTGATGCCGTTACCGGCCTCCGTCGCATTCTCGGTAGCGAGGATCAGGTTGTTGAAGGTATAGTTGCCGCCGGCCACGTCGTTCATCACTACAGCGTCCAGATAACGATCTGCATTGGCATCCACCGGAGCCTTCGTATCAGTCATCTGCGCGATCAGCTCGGGAATGGTAATGGCCGTAGCCTCACCCGGATCGGGCGGAACCACACCGCCTTCGAGATCGACCTCCTGACCGCCGTTGCCCTCGACGAGTTGTACGTCATCGATTGCGAATGCCGACGCCAGATCAGCCGTGAAACGGATCGAAAGCTGGCTGACAGCCTCCTTGAGCGTGAAATCTACGGCAAACTGAATCCAGTAAGGATCGGTCGTATCGCTGCCGCCGATCTTCTCGTAAGTCAGGTTGCCCGACCAGTCGGTTCCGTTACCTACGGCGACGTGGAACGACTCGGGTTTGAAAATGTTGTCGTAAGTCGCACCGTTCTTCTTCGAATAAGCACCGCCGAAGATGATCCGGTAGTTGGTCTTGCCCGCAGGCATCGTAATAGTGTTGATGTCGAAAGTCGCAGGTGCAGAGCCGAAGAAAATCTTGTTCGAACCCGAAGCACCGTCGTAACCGCCGCTGAGCTTGCCGGAAGTACGCACCGATACGTTCGTAGAGGTATAGGTCACCGTCGAATTACCCGTACCGGAAGCATTCTGCCATGCGTCGGTCCGGTCCAGGAACGGCCATTTACCATCGACCTCCGCAGCAGGCGTCTTATCGAAATTGTTCTCGTAAATCGCATCGCCGCTCGGATCGGGAGGCACGACACCGCCGCCCGCCAAGTCGATCTCCTCGCCGCCGTTACCGGTCATCAGCGTGATATCGTCCAGACGGAACTTCGAAGATGCTTTCGCCTCGAACTTGATGTAAAGCGTCGAAGTCGCATTCTTGAGCGTAAAGTTCTTGGTTGCAAATACCCAGTAAGGATCGACCTGATCACCGTCGTTTACCTCGTAAGACAGCGGAGTATAGTCCGTTCCGTTCGCACTGAGATAAACCACGAAGTTGTCCTTGTTGAAATTATTGTCATTGTTATCACTGTCGTAATACTGTCCGCCGAAAGTCAGCTTCAGATTGGTCTGGTCGGAGGCAAGCGTTATGTCTTTAACCGTAAAGGTTGCCGGAGCCGAGCCGAAGAAGATCACGTTCGGACCCGAAGCACCGTCATAAGCACCCGCACTACTCTTACCGGAAGCGCGGATCGAAGTATTCACGCCCTCGTAGGAAACCTTCGAAGCCCCCTCGCCGGTGGTGTTCCAACCCGTATAGTCGGCAACCAACGGATACGGGTTCGCAACAGACTCGCTACCTGCGGTCTCGTTGAAGATGAGCGTCGGCGGCACCACTTCGCCCTGAAGCACATTGACATCCTTCTGAATCAATGCGCCGTAGGAGTTGTAAACCTCGAAAGTCACCTTGGCCGATTGACCGATGTTCGAAGCGGGTACCGTAACGGTCACGGCAGCGTCGCCCTCGCCTTCGGTAGCCGAAAGGCGCACCCAAGTCTGTTCGTCCTCGACGATAGCACGCCAGGGACGGTTCGTTTCAACGATAAAAGTACCGTTGTACTCATCTGCGGGCTGTCCCTCCGCATCGAACGTCAGGTTCTCCGGCGTGACGTTCAGATAGGGAGCGCCCATGTCGTCATTGTCGTCGGTACATCCCGCGAACACCGCCACGGCGAACACGGTCAATGCACTGAAGAGCAATTTCCAAATGCTACTCTTTTTCATAAACAATTAAATTTTAGAGTGATATAAAAATAGGTTAAAAATAACTTCATCGTCTTGCATATTTACTCAGGCCACTTATTCTTAAACTTTTTGTAAAAATACTATTTTTTCCTGTTTCGACAATAATTCGAACACTATTTTCGTATTACAATCCCGTTAAATCAAATATAACGACACACCGGATTTTTATTTCGTATCAAAAACCCCACCAAACCGTATTCTTTCCCGGCAAAATAAACACAAAAGGCGTGCAGTTTTGACCGCACGCCTTTTTTCCGAGAAATACGTCCGGTCAGCGAATCCGGTCGAGCGACCGCACCAGCTTTTCGTCCCGGAAGATCGCCCGCAAAGCCAGCAAGTCGAAAACCAGGCAGACCAACGGGAAAACGAGCGAAATTTTAAGGGTATGGGAGTAAAATTCACTGTCCGCGAAGTAACGGTTGCAAAGGTAGAAATAGATTCCCATCATCGCCCCGGCACCGATGAGGAGCACCAACTCGACGGCACATAACCGGATCTGCACCAGACGGCGCTTGAAAAGGAAAATCGTCACCAGCGGCACCAGACAGGCGGCAACCAGAACAACCCCCAGATACACCGTCGGCAGCAACGTGATGCCGGCGGCATCCTTCAGGCCGAAAGCGGTCAGCGTACAAGTGTCCGCCCCAACGGTGAAATCGACCAGCGGCAGCCACAAGGCCAATCCCGTCAGTACGACGACCAGCAACAGATACAGAGTCTGAATACGTTGAATCATATAACTTCTATTTTGTTTATGCGAACCTCTTCGAATCCTGCCGAAAATCGCAGGCTCTGCAAGGTTTATTGATTATCCAATGTTTTTTCGATCAGGTATTTATTACGGTCTGCGGCATTCCGGTCGATCAACTCACCCAGGAATCCCGCCAGGAATAACTGCACGCCGAGCACGACAGCCAGCAGTGAAAGATAGAAAAGCGGCTGGTCCGTTACGGCCCGCACAGGCAGATCGTGGCACTGTTTATACAACTTGGCACCGATCACCCACGCCGTCGTACAGCCGCCGAAAAGGAACATCAACGTTCCCAGGCTGCCGAAAAAGTACATCGGCGAACGGCCGAAACGCGAGAGAAACGAAACCGTAATGAGGTCCAGATACCCTTTCACCATCCGCTCCATACCGAATTTCGAATGACCGTACTTGCGGGCGCGATGCTCGACGACCTTCTCGCCGATCCGCTTGAATCCGGCCTGTTTGGCCAGAATCGGGATATAACGGTGCATCTCGCCATAGACTTCGATCGCCTTGACCACCCGGCGGCGGTAGGCCTTCAGTCCGCAATTGAAATCATGCAGCCGGATTCCCGAAACGGTGCGGGCCGTCCAGTTGAAAAACTTGCTCGGCCACCGCTTTCCGGCCGGGTCGTGGCGCTTCTTTTTCCAGCCCGACACCAGGTCGTACCCTTCGTCGAGGACCATACGCCGCAGAGCCGGAATCTCATCCGGCGAGTCCTGCAAGTCGGCGTCCATCGTGAAAACCACCTCGCCGCGCGCTTCAGCGAAACCGCAATACAAGGCGGCGGATTTGCCGTAGTTGCGAGCGAACTTGATCCCCCGCACCGCCGCAAACCGCTCGTGCAGATTTTCGATCACGCGCCACGAACCATCGCCGGAACCGTCGTCCACCAGGATTACCTCGTAAGACAAACCCTCGCCGCGAGCCACGCGATCGATCCATTCGACCAGCTCCGGCAAGGACTCCTCCTCGTTATAGAGAGGAACGACGACCGATATGTCGAGCGTAGCATCCATCGTTCTCTTACTCTTCGGATTGAGGACCGAAAGGCCGGGGTGCACGCGCCAGGATGCCGGCCAAAATAAGCCCCAGGACGAGGCCGACGATCAGGTTGCCCCAGATCGAAGCTCCTACGGTAGCCTGAATGGAAGGCTCCGACGCCTCCTGTATGGTTTTCAGCATTTCGGCGAATACGCCCTCCATCGACGCAGGGAACTTTCCCTCCTCAGCGAACCGGATCAATGCGGAAGTGTATCGGTCGATATACTCCGAATATCCGATGAAAACACTGCAGTAAAGGTATTCTACCACCCCCTTGATCATGGCCGACGCCAGGATCAGAGCCAGAATAAAACCCAAGCCGTGGCCGAAAGGAAATCCCTGCTCCTGACCGTACTGCTCGCGGCGACGCTTGGCGAAACGATAAAGCAACACGATATATACGACTGCGGCCAAGACCCATACCAGCCCCATCGTTGAAAACCACCCCGACAACATCAGGGACTGCTCGATAACGAAAGCTACGGACATGACCAGTCCGATGATCGCTCCGTACTTGCAGACCTCGTTCCAGAATTTGAACTTTGTCATTCTTCTTCTATTTTTAGCATACGTTTATTCCCGCAACACGCCTTTGCCTTCCCGCAAAATCTCCGGCTCGCCGCCCGTCAGATCTACGACGGTCGTCGGCACCGCATCGCCGACACCTCCGTCGATCACCAGTTCTACGTCCCGGCCGTACCGCTCGTGGATCAACTCCGGATCGGTCATATATTCGGTTTCCTCGTCATCCAGCACGGAAGAGGTCAGCAGCGGAGCTCCCAACCGCTCGACGATGGCCCGAGGAATCGAATTGTCCGGAATGCGGATCCCGATGGTGCGACGCCGTTCGAGCGCCTTGTGCGGCATACGCGACGATGCATCCAGCAGGAAGGTGAAGGGCCCCGGCAGATTTTGTTTCAGCAACCGGAACTGAGCGTTATCCACCCGGCAATAATCGGCAATCTGCCCGAGCGAATCGAACACGACGGAAAACGTCGTGAGATCCTTCCCCTTGATCCGGCGCAGCCGCTCGACGGCCTTCGCCGAACGGATCGAGCAGCCGAAGGCATAGACGCTGTCGGTCGGATAGATCACCACGCCGTCCCTTTCGAGCAGGTTCACCACCCGGTCGATCTCCTTCTCGGAAGGATTCTCGGTATAGATTTTAACCAACATAGGGAGGGCAAATATAGACAAATTATTTAATATTCCGACGATTCAACTCCGCACTATAAGCCCGGGCATTAGCCAGATGTTCGCCGTACGTGCGGGCGAAACTGTGATAACCGTCGAAAGTCGGGCGGGCACAGAAGAAGAGATAGTCGTGGTTCTCGAAGTTCAGCACCCCATCGATCGCAGCGACCGAAGGCATCGCGATCGACGACGGCGGCAGCCCCTTGTTCAGGTAGGTGTTATACGGCGAAGGGGTTCTCAAGTGCTTGTGCAGAATCCGGCGAAGCGAAAAATCCTGCAGCGCATATTTGACCGTCGGATCTGCCTGCAGGGGCATCCCTTTCCGCAGGCGGTTGATATAGACTCCCGCCACACGGGGCATTTCGTCGGCCTTGTTGGTCTCTTCGGTGACGATCGAAGCCAGCGTCATCACCTCGTCCCGGCTCAAACCGCTGCGTCGGCGGGCGGCATCCCGCTCCGGAGTCCAGAAACGGTCGTACTCCTTGCGCATGCGGCGCACGAAATCCTCGGGCGAAACCGTCCAATAAAATTCATAAGTATTGGGGATAAAGATCGAAAAGAGCTGCAGGCTGTCGGTCCCGACCTCCCGGGCGAGCTGCGGGTCGGTCAGCGCCCGCATCAGCTCCGCAGAATCGGCATCGAGCTGGCGGGCCAGCCGCGAAGCGAGAAAAGCGCGGGTACGGGCATAGTTGAGCGTAACGCGCACGGGCGTCTGCATCCCCAGTTTGAGCATCCGGGCGATTTCGACGACGTTCATTCCCGGTTCCAGTACGTAGTGCCCCGGTTTGAAGGAGCGCTCCAGCTCCAGACGGCCGGCATACCGGTCAAAAGCCCAGTGATGGTCCGTACGGGGACGCAGAGAGTCGAGCAGCCCCGGGTAGTCCGTGCGGGCGCTTATATAAAGGTCGCTCCGCTCCCGGACGGCATCTCCGAAAAACTGAAAGATGAAAACCAAAGCCACCGTTGCCCCGACTGCAACCGCAGCAATAAACACGACAAGCAATCTTTTTTTCGCCGTCATTCTCTTCATTCATTAACTCTCCCCGCACCGCCCTCCGAGACACATCCAGGCAGCCTTTTCGGCATCCGGCTCTCGAAAAACAGCGACAAAATCGCAGATAGTTCCTTTTTTCTTTGCAAAGATACAAAAAATTCGTATTTTTGTGCTGGGGTAAGTCTTATACGACCAGCTCCCACAGACTCCCCCAGGTGAGGAATCAAGCAAGGGTATGTGGTCGTAGCGGTGCGATATAAGTAGCTTACCCTTTTTTTGTGTACCCGCCCATTTCCGGCCGACTTCAAAAACCGTCGATACCAATTCAGGGAACAATCATAAGCAATACCGGGAAATACATATTTCCCGGTATTGCTGTATTCCTTTCGTTTCAGCATCGAATCGAGCAACGAAACCTCTGCGGGACAAATATTATAATACGAATAATATTCAGCGCTGCAAATATCCGACTTACTAAAAATCAATTGATTTTCGGCAAAAAACGATCAGTTGTTAGCCAGCGCGATCGCAGCGATCGCCTCCACCACGACCGGACAGCGCAGGGCGATGCAGGCGTCGTGCCGCCCTTTGACGACGAACTCTTCCATCCGTCCCGTCGCAAAATTGAACGTATATTGTTTCTTCGCGATGCTGGAAGTAGGTTTGACAGCGATGCGGAACACCACGGGATTGCCGTTCGAGATACCGCCGTTGATGCCGCCCGCTCCGTTGGTAGCGGTTTTTCCCTCTCCGTTCACAAAACAGTCGTTATGCTCCGAACCTTTCATACGGGCTGCGGCGAATCCGTCGCCGAACTCGATGCCCCGCACCGCCGGAATCGAAAATGCCAGGTGAGCCAATTGCGATTCGAGCGAATCGAAGAACGGCTCGCCCAATCCGACGGGCACCTTGTCGCAGGTACACTCAATGACCCCGCCTACGGAATCCAACTCCCGGAGCGTGCGGTCAATCAGCTCGTCCCAGAGCGTCGGGGCACCCTCGGCGCCCAATTCCCTCCCCGGCTCGCAATTCAGCCGCTCGCGGGGAATACCGCCCAGCTCGGTGATCCGGGCCCGGATTTCGATCGGGCCGATCATCTTCTTGGCCACGACTCCGGCCGCCACCAGCGTCAGCGTCAGCCGCCCCGAAAAATGGCCGCCGCCCCGCAGATCGTTGAAGGCACGGTATTTCCGTTCCGCCACGAAATCGGCATGGCCCGGACGGGGCGTCGCGCGAAAGTCCGAATAGTCGCCCGAACGGGTATTGCTGTTGCGGAATACGATCGTGAGCGGAGCACCCGTAGTGTGCCCGTCGCAGACGCCGCTTACGATCTCCGGCAAATCGCTCTCCTTGCGGGGCGTGCTTCCCTTCGCACCGCTGCGGCGACGGTCGAGATCCGCGAGGAAATCCTCGCGCGAAAGCGGCATGCCCGCAGGCACGCCGTCGAGCACCACGCCGATCAGCGGACCGTGCGACTCCCCGAAAATCGAGAGTCTGAATTTTGTTCCGTATGAATTCATAGCCAATTAAATTTCTTCGAGTTTACTTCAGTCGTCCGGCCCGTTCATCGTTTCCGCGCTTCGCCGCACGGAAAGCGTTCTTTCCGCCGGAACGGAAATACCATCTGCCCGCCCCGCTACTCCTGCCGGGCGAGCAGATCGAGGAACGAAGGAAACGACTTGTCGATGCACTTCACGTCGTCCAGCCGCACCGGCTCCGGCGTGAACAACCCGGCGACGATCAGGCTCATGGCAATCCGGTGGTCGTTGTGCGAACGGACATCTCCTCCATGCAACGGCCCGCCCGTAACGAACATCTCGTCGCCCCGGATGTCGATCCGCGCCCCCAGCGTCCGGAACTCGGCATAGATCGTTTCGGCCCGATTGCTCTCCTTCTGCGTCAGACGTCCGACACCCGCGATACGGCTCGTACCGTCGCAATGGGCAGCCAGCACCGCAAGGATCGGGAACAGATCGGGGCAATGCGTGGCATCGACCTCGAAAGCCTTCAGCCGCCGGCCGGTCGCAGTAACGGAGATGTTCTGCAAATCTCCCGGCATATCGCCCCTTGCGGATGCGTCCGCAGGCGCGACGCTCACATCGGCACCGCACGAACGCAAGATGTCGAGTATCTTTTCATCGGCCTGCAGCGAATCGAGCCGCATATTGCGCAGCGTAATTCCCTCGGTCCGCCCCAGCGACGAAGCGACGGCTCCGGCCACCGCGAAATAGGCGGCAGAACTCCAATCCGCCTCCAGGAAGACGTCCGAAGGACGGTACTCCTGCCTGCCCGGTACCGAAAATACGATTTTCGAAGGCGTCCCGCCACACACCCCGTCGTAAAACGCCTCCCTGTTGAGTCGGACACCGAACCGAGTCAGCGTCCGCAAAGTAAGCTCCAGGTAGGGAATGCTCGACGGCTCGGTTACCGTCAGCACGGTCGCATCCTGCAACAACGGCAAAGTCATCAGGAAACCCGATACGGTCTGCGAACTCTCCCGCCCCGAAAAGGAGATCTCACGACGGGTAATACCGCCCTCGATCCGAAACGGAAGATACCCCTCCTCACGGGCAGAACAATGCACGCCGGCTTCGCGCAGTGCGGCGACCGCCTCGTGCAGATTGCGCTTCAGAATACTGCCATGCCCGGAAATTTCCACCGGGGCACCGCCGTTCAAAGCGGAAATATGGGATGCCAGCGGAGTCAACAGCCGCGTGAGCAGCCCCGATTCGCCGGTTTCGATCTTCGTGCAACGTCCCAAGCGCTCCGCTCCGACACCCTCGATATGCAGCGTCGTACCGTCCGACGCAATCCGGCAGCCCATACCCCGGATGACCTCGACGGCTCCGACTATATCGTTGCAAGGGGCGTAATTGGCGAGCCGGCTCTCTCCCGCAGCCAGCGCAGCAGCCAGCACAGCCCGCTGGGCCACGCTCTTGGAACAAGGAACGGCAACCGTCGTCCGACGGAACTCGCGAAATCCCTCGAAAGGATAATTTTCGGCCGAAAGCAGCCGCTCCATCTCCTCGCGGGTATATTGCCCCGACGCCGTGGCGTTGGATGCTCCAGCTGAAACATAAGTATATGGCGCACCGAGCTTCAGGCAGAGCAGACGGGTGAATTTCCCGGCTTCGCCCATCGAAAAAGCGACCAACTGCGGACGCTCCGCAGCGGCGGCACCCTCGAAAAGCGCTCCGTCGGCTTGCAGGTCATACAAACGCATCGTACGGGCAGCATCCGAAATATTCCAGGCCGTCGTGACGATTTTCACCAGATCGGCCCCCTTCGTGCGACACAGCCGGGCGATCCCCTTCAGCTCGTCGAGGGAGGGAGTTCCCTCGAAATCGTGGAACGAAACGATCAGCCAGCACCCGTACTCGCGGGCAAGCGTACGAACGTATTCCAGATGCTCGTCGGGCGCTTCGATCTCTATATCGACATAACGCGCCCCTCTGCGGATCGCCGCCGCGAGCTGCTCGCGGGCGAACGCCTCGGAAGAGTTCGCAATCCGGCAGGTGGCAATCAGGTTCGGCCGAATCTCCACGAGCCGCTCGACCTCTTCGACCGAAAGACGGCAAAGGTCCGCCCGGAGTTCGGCCATCTCACACGATTCGAGGATCGCCCGGCAATCCCCGAAACTCTTTTCCTGTACGCTAACGCAGATCACGGGCGACCTCCTCCAACTGTTTTAATGGAATCGCACGATCCACCACCTCCCCCACCGCACGAGGCAGGATGAAATGAATGGCATCGCCCTCCACCTTCTTATCTTTTTCCAACGCTTCCAGCAAAACACCGATAGCTACGGGCGACTGGGTGGGAAGCCCGACCTTCTTCAAATCCTCCGCCAGACCGACCGCCAGTCCCGCCGGGGCGAGTCCCAGCCGTTCGGACACCCCGGCAGCCAGCACCAGACCGATCGCCACGGCTTCGCCGTGCATGATCGGACAATTTTTCTCGATGGCGTGAGCGAAGGTATGCCCCAGATTCAGCAAGCGCCGCTCCCCCTTCTCGAAAGCATCCCGCTCCACTACGGCACACTTGTATAACGCCGTTTTGCGAATGATTTCGGTAAGCTCCTCTTGCCCGTACACACATTCGCCCCCGCAACAGGTTCCCGCTTTCCGCAAGTGGGCCTCCATCCGGGCGAAATAATCCACGGCCTTGCGATAGTATTCCGCATCGAACAGGATGAAAGTCTTCAGGACTTCGGCGATTCCGGCCCGGAACTCCCGGGGCGAAAGCGTCCGCAGCGCATCGGTGCAGATATAGATCCATTCAGGCTGGGTGATCGTACCGACCATATTCTTATAGGCATGGAAATTCACGCCGTTCTTACCCCCGATCGAAGCGTCCACCTGCGCCAGCAGCGTCGTAGGTACGAAACCGAACCGAATACCCCGTTTGTAAACCGACGCCGCGAAACCGCAGAGGTCGGTCGTGATGCCGCCGCCCACGCCCACGAGAAACGAGCTCCGGTCGGCTCCCCGATCCAGCAACTGTTCGATAATATATTCTACCGTAGCGAGGGTTTTAACCTTCTCGGAGGTCTGGATCGGAATGAGTTCATACCGTTCGAAAAGGCCGAAAAAGGGCTTCAGGTTGCTGTCGATAACGACGAAAACCCGTCGGCCCTGCGGAATCAGGGCATCCAAACCGCTGAAATCGGATGATATATAAAGATTACTCACGTTTATTCGAATTGTTTGTCCCGACAAATTTAGGAATTTTATGCCCGAAATAAAAAAGCGAAAAAAATTTTGTCATTTTCCGAAAAATGCGATACATTTGTCCCGTTAAATACCCTGGACGGATATTCGACGACAAAAACGATATGCAACACGTTCAGTTTACATACTCCTATTATTATTACCTTTATTCGGGCCGAGTAAAGGCGGGAGTTTGCGTGTTGTAAAGTTCGATCGACAGAATTACGAATTTAGATCATAGCTCCTGCCTTGAGGCGGGAGCTTTTTTGTTTTCAGTATGAAAAAACAGCAACCTGCGGAGCTTGGCGGCTCCGAAGAAACGAAACCGGCAAAACCGACCGTCACCCCGGCCCGCCGGGTGGAAAACGTCGAGGAGTACTACTTCTCCGTGAAACTGAAAGAGGTGGCCCGGATGAACGAATCCGGCACACGTGTCATCAACTTGGGGATCGGCAGCCCGGACCTGCCCCCGTCGGCCGAAACCGTGCAGGTGCTCTGCCAGGCGGCAGCGCGGCCCGACACGCACGGGTACCAACCTTACGTAGGTATTCCGGAACTGCGTGCGGAGTTCGCCCGGTGGTATAAGAGATGGTACGGCGTGGACCTGGCCCCTGCTAACGAAATCCTGCCCCTGATCGGCAGCAAGGAGGGTGTGATGCACATTTCGCTGGCCTTCCTGAACGAAGGCGACGGGGTACTCATACCCAATCCGGGCTATCCGACCTACGCCTCGGTGTCGAAGTTCACCGGCGCCCGCATCCTGCCCTACGCCCTGAAAGAAGAGAACGACTGGCAGCCCGATTTCGAAGCGCTGGAGAAAATGGACCTGTCCGGTGTGAAACTGATGTGGTGCAACTACCCCAACATGCCTACGGGAGCCAACGGTTCGCGGGAGCTGTTCGAAAAACTCGTCGCCTTCGGCCGCAGGCACAACATCGTGATCTGCCACGATAACCCATACAGCTTCATCCTGAACGACCGCCCGTTAAGCATTTTGAGCGTGCCGGGAGCCAAAGAGATCTGCATCGAACTCAACTCCATGAGTAAAACCTTCAACATGCCCGGCTGGCGTATCGGAATGGTGGCGACCAATTCCCGGTTCCTGGAGTGGATCCTGCGCGTGAAGAGCAACATGGACTCCGGAATGTTCCGCCCGATGCAACTGGCCGCCGTCGAAGCGCTGAAAGCCCCCGACAGCTGGTACCAACGGATGAACGAGGTATATCGCCGCCGACGCGCACTGGCTGCCCGGATTCTGGAAACCCTCGGCTGCGATGTCCGCGACGACCAGGTGGGAATGTTCCTCTGGGGACGGGTGAACGATACCCTCGCGGCGCAACTCACGGCTGCCGGGGAGTGCCCGAACGGTGTCGGGGAAGCCATCTGCAACCGGGTACTACACCAGTCGCGGGTCTTCGTCTCTCCAGGTTTCATCTTCGGCTCGGAAGGGCGGAACTACATCCGCATCTCGCTCTGCTGCAACGAGGAGATGTTGCAGCAGGCACTCGACCGGATCACGACGACCCGAACAAAACAGAATCAGTAAACAGAATATAAACAGACCGGATTCGCCGGTTACAGCCGGCGATCGCAAAATCAACAACGACAATGAAAATGGAAATAGAACCTCTCACTTTTCCGGGCGTGGATCCCAAACGTCCGATGATTATCGCAGGCCCTTGCAGCGCGGAGAGCCGTGAACAGGTACTCAAAACCGCCTCCGAACTGGCCGCCCGGGGCGTAAAGATCTTCCGGGCCGGTATCTGGAAACCCCGCACCAAGCCGGGCGGCTTCGAAGGCATCGGCGTCGAAGGCCTTCCCTGGATGAAGCAGGTCAAGCAGGAAACCGGCATGCTGGTAGCCACCGAGGTCGCCACCCCCGCCCATGTTTTCGAAGCCCTGAAAGCCGGCATCGACATCCTCTGGGTCGGTGCCCGCACCGTCACCAACCCCTTCGCCATGCAGGAGCTGGCCGACGCATTGAAAGGCGTGGATATCCCCATTCTGGTAAAAAACCCCGTCAATCCCGACCTGGAACTGTGGGTCGGCGCGATCGAACGGCTCTACAACGCCGGACTCCGACGGCTGGGCGTCATCCACCGGGGATTCAGCTCCTACGAGAAAAAAATCTACCGCAACGCTCCGCTCTGGCATATTCCGATCGAACTTCGCCGCAGATACCCCAACCTCACCATCTTCTGCGACCCGAGCCACATCGGCGGCAAACGCGAACTGGTAGCTCCCATCTCGCAGCAGGCGCTCGACCTGAACTTCGACGGACTTATCATCGAATCCCACTGCGATCCCGACAGTGCGCTGAGCGATGCGGCGCAGCAGGTGACGCCCGAAGTGCTGGACTACACGCTGCAACTGCTCGTGGTGCGCGACAATGCCCAAACCACGGAGAACATCAGCATCCTGCGCCGCCAGATCGACGAGGTCGATGAGCAACTGTTGAGCCTCCTCGCCAAGCGGATGCACATCTCGCAGGAGATCGGCACCTACAAGAAGGAGCACAACATGCCCATCCTACAAAACAAGCGTTACGATGAAATCCTGGACAAACGCGGCAAAATGGGGCAATCGCTCGACCTCGACCCGGAATTCATTTCGGAAATCATGAAGGCGATCCACGAAGAGTCGGTAAAGGTCCAGATGGAAATAATGAAATAACGACGTTCCCGATAAGCGAAGACAGCACCGAATTTATTCGGATTATGCCGTGCGAAGAAAACGAAGAAGCGATTCAATGTTTTCGGCAAACGGGGACGGAAGTTGCCGACGGCCTCTGCCGAGCGAAAAAACGAAGAATGAAATAGAACAATCCCCGGGCGGTCCCATGCCGCCCGGATCATCAAAAAACATAAACAAACCGATATATGCGCATACTGATTTTGGGAGCGGGAAAGATGGGCTCCTTTTTCACCGATCTGTTGAGTTTCAACCACGACGTAGCCGTCCTCGAAAAAGACCCTCGGCGAATGCGATTCATCTACAATGCCCAGCGCTTCACCTCGCCCGAAGAGATCGCCGACTTCCGGCCTGAACTGCTTATCAACTGCGTAACGCTGAACGCCACGCTCCAGGCATTCGAGGAGGTATTTCCCTATCTGCCGAAAGAGTGTATCATCTCCGACATCGCCTCGGTAAAGACCGGGTTGCAGGAATTTTATGAGAAATCGGGATTCCGGTACGTTTCGACCCACCCGATGTTCGGCCCCACGTTCGCCAACCTGGGCAACCTGCAAACCGAAAACGCCATCATCATCAAGGAGTCGGACCACATGGGCAAAATCTTCTTCAAGGACCTCTACGGTTCGCTGAAGCTCAACGTCTGCGAATACACCTTCGAGGGGCACGACGAAGTTGTGGCCTACTCCCTCTCGGTGCCGTTCGCCTCGACTCTCGTATTCGCCTCCATCATGAAGCACCAGGATGCCCCCGGCACCACCTTCAAGAAACACATGGCCATCGCCCGCGGACTGCTCTCCGAAGACGACTACCTGCTGACGGAAATCCTCTTCAACCCCAAGACGCCCGCACAGATCGACAACATCGTCGCCACGCTGACCCGCCTGTCGAAGATCATCGACAAAAAGGACAGCGGGGAGATGAAGCGGTTTCTGGACGGAGTCCGGAAAAACCTGGAGTAAAAATCGTACTCCATAAAAAACGGCCGGTATGTTACCGGCCGTTTTTCATATCGGGTCGATCCGCTAAAAACTCAACTTCACACCTGCCGTAAATCCGGCGCTGTACTGCGGAAACGTACTCCAGTCGTAAATCCGACGGTTGCAAAGATTGTGACCTTCGGCGAATACCGTTACCCGCTTGGACGCGTACCAATCGACATTCAACCCCAGATCTACCGTATAGGGAATGCGCATATTCCCCACGATCCCGTCGTTCGGGAACCACGGAATCACTCGCGAAATATAGCGGTTGGACTGCAGGTCGAAAACGAGGCCGACCGAGAACTTACGATGATGATAGCGGGCCCGGATCGTACCCTCGAACTCCGGCAGGCCGATGCTCAAGGTCTGATGCTCGGTATAGGTCAGGCCCCGCCCGCCGATGGAGAACGTGAAATTGCTCACCGGACGGAACTCCAGCTCACCGTTGAGCGACATGACATTCAGCCGTCCCTGTACCAGACTGAACCCCTCATACCGGGTAGTCGGCGTATAGCAATACCAAAAGTTATGATTCTCGATGAAAGAATAGCCGACGAACAATCGGTAAATCAGCTTATCCTCGACGAGACGCCCGCTCACACCGACACGGACCGAATAGTCCACCGTATTGCGGGGCATCGGGTCCGTATAACGAGGCACGTAATAAAGATTGGTTTCCATAAGCTCCCGCATATCGTTGTGCTTCAGGGTTCCGTCCAACTCGACATAAGGTACGAAACCGCCGCCGCCCAGATCGAAACGCAAGTGAGCGTAGGGAATGAAATAATTCGCCGCATCGCGCCCCGCCACATCGTCCCGGTAGTAATCCAAACCGAACTCCATATCGACCGACCGGGCACGATAGGCATAACGGAACGCTCCCGAATAGGTCCGGTTGTAATAGTCAGAAGGAGCGGCCCAAACCGATTCGCCCTTGCGGTCGCCACCCCACCGGCCCTCGAATCCGGCCCGGAAGACGAGCGTATGGCGGCCGAAACGTCGTCCAACGGCGGCATCTACCCCCAAATTCCACTCGTTTTCGTACGGATAATCCAACACCGGAACGACATTATCCTCCAGATAGAGTTTCGAATCCAGCGGATTCCACCAGTTGCCCGCCGTGACCTCGACATTGAAATTCGTCCGCGAGAGGTCGTTGAAATCGTCGCCGATCCGTATCTTTCCCTGCAAATCGCCGATCACGCGGCGATTTCCGTTGTCGAAAGTCGGAAAGTCCGGATCGGGGAAAAGGCCGTAACGGTCGATGATCCGGTTCCGGTAGCTCACCTCGCCCTCCAGCACATGACGCCCGATGTATTTCCCGGCGGCGACACCCACCCGATTGTCCATCCACAGGGCGCTATGGTCCCCGTCGGGCGTATAGGGAATCCGTCCGTACCGTCCGTCGTGGTTGATATAGCCCAACGCATAGCCGATGTCGGGATTCTGCGTCGATACATACAGATCGAGCGCCGAATTGAGCGGATAACCCGCTCCGGCCTTCAGGTAAAAAGGCAGCGGACGATCGAACTCCCAATAGGTGATCGTCGCAGGACGGATCGGGCGCGTGGCGAGCTGCGTTTCGAGCGTGAGCGGCGTGATCGAATAGTCGATTTCCGGCTGTATGGCCGCCGTATCGACCATATTGGGGCGCACGGCAAGTTTCGTCGCATGCTCCACGCTCGGCACATAGGCTTTGGATACTTCGACACGCTTCTCGACCTGGGCGTTGAGCGCCCCGGGCACCGCAAGCAGTCCGGCGATAAACATCAGGGACAGAATAGCTGATCGCTTCATATCGTTAATTGAGTTTCTTGATTTTCTCTTTCGCTTCCGCAACGATTCCGTCATCGGCGGGGGTGTAGCCGTCCACGATACTCTGGTAGGTCGCCCGGGCCTGGAACATGTCGCCCTTCTGCACATAAATATCGCCCAGCACAAGGAAGGACTTGGCCAGCCAGAAGGCATGAGGCGTTCCCTTGTCCGAGAAATCGAGCACCAGTTTTTCGGCACGAGCCGTATCGCCGGCCCGGAACGCGGACTCGATCACCCGGTAGGCCGACTCGGCTCCCTCGGGTGTTTTCACATTGGCGCTCAAAACCTTGTAGATCTTTTGCGCGGCAGCGGCATCTCCCCGGCGATCCAGAATCCCGGCCTTCGCAAACTGGGATGCTCGCCATGCCTCGTCTCCCGCAGCGGTGTAGGATGCCACATCGTCGGCCATGGACAGAATCCGCTCCTCATCCCCCGCCGCGATCGTCGCACGAACGTAGCCGTTCATGGCCTCGGCCTTTCCGGCAGCGGTGCTTTCGGCATCGGCCAATTTGCGGTAAGCCGCCGCAGCTTCCGTAAAGCGTTCATCGGCAAAAGTCATTCCAGCCAGCATCTTCAAAGCCCGATGCGTGTACTGATTCTGTCCCGCATCGGCCAGAGCCGCGAGCGTTTCGATCGCACGGGATCGTTCGCCCGTCTTCAGGTAGCAATCGCTCAAGCAATAGAGCGCATCAGCCGTATAATATCCCTTGGGATAACTTTCGAGGTAACTGCGTAGCGACTTGGCCGCCGACGCAGGCTCGCCCGAAAGATAGATCCGGCGGGCGGCAGCGAACGAAAGCGAATCGCGCGACATGGCCGTAAGGTCCCCTTCGACACCGCTCTTCCGGGCATAATCGAAATAACCGCCGGCATCCCCTTCGGAGACATAAATATCCCGAATTCCCTGCAAGGCATCCTTGGCATCGGAGGATTGGGGCGCGGTCTTCACCACCATATCATAGTAGGAAAGCGACTTTTTCTTGTCGCCCAGGTTCAGGTAAGCCAGTCCCAACTCGGACAACGCGGCGCTCCGGTAGGGAGAATAAACATAGGTTTCGACGAAAGGTTCAAGTACTGCGGCCCCCTCGCGGTAGCGCTCCTGCGCTACGAAAGTCCGGCCCAGTTCGTAAGTCGCATCGTCGAGGTAATCTCCCCTGCCGTCGCGGATAATCTGCTGCAACGCCTTGATTTTTTCAGATGTACGTCCCAGAATACCGAGCGTAACGGCCCGCTGGTAGCGGGCGTAATCCGCTCCGTCATCGGATGCGGCCGCAGCCTGTCCGTAATACTTCAACGCCTCGTCGAACTGACGATCCGAATAGTAGGTGTCGCCCAGACGATTGCGGGCATCCGTGCGGTAACCGTCTTGGGTGGGATACAGTTCGATGAAGCGAACGAACGACTCCCGCGCCCGGGGCATATTCTCCTTCGAGAAGTGGCAATACCCCGTATTGTAGAAAGCCATCGCATATTCGGGCTCGGTTTTCGGCGCCCGCTTCAGGTAGGACTCGTAATCGCGCAAAGCAACGTCGTAATTTCCCCTGCCGTAAGCGATTTCACCCTGCCAAAAGGTTGCCAGCGCATTGTATTTGGGACTGATTCCGATACGGGCGGACTCCGCCAGATAACGCCCGGCCCCCTCCGTATCGCCCTTTTCCAGTGCGCTCAAGCCGCGGAAATAGGCGATCTTCTGCTTGGCGGCCAGCAGGTCGCCGTCGGGATCGGGATAGGAGGCGATGATCTCGTACGCTTCGTCGTAATTGTGCGAATTGTAATAGGCCGCCGCCAACAACTCTTTGGCCGTGCGTACACGGGGCGACGACGGATACTGGGCGACATAGCGGTTGAGTACCTGAATCGCTTCGTTGAAACGTCCGCCCCCCAGTTCGTATTGCAATTTTCCATAGTTGAACAGCGCGTCTTCGGCAATCGCGGAATCGAATTCGGCATTCGAAGCCATGGCGAACGACTGCATCGCCTGCTGCTTGTCCCCGCCGCGCAAGTAACAGTCGGCCAGGTGGTAGGAGGCGTTCTGCGTCAGAGCGTCGTCGGCTCCGCACGCCTTGCGCAGATACTCTGCGGCATCGTCGTAGCGGGCCGTACGGTAGAGGGAGAATCCGTAGAGATAATTTTCATCCCGGCCCATTTCTCCGCCGGCCTGCACGAAAGCGTCGAGGTAATCCAGCGGTTTGGAATATTCGCCCAAGCGAAACCACGCTTCGGCCATGACCCGCGAGAGTTCGGCCCGCTGGCGGGGCGATGCCCGGCGGATCAACTCTTCGCCGTTCTCGACCACGTAGCGGTAATTCCCCTGCTTGAACTCGATTTGCAGCAGGTAATAGGGCGCTACCTCGCCGTAAGCCTCGCTTTTAAGCAATCGTTCGAACCCGCTTCTGGCCCAGTCGTACTGTTCCCGCGCATAGGCGATGTAGGACTTATAATAGAGAGCGTGATCGTAAAATTCGCTTTGGGGATTGATCCGGTCGAAATAGGTCATCGCCCGGTCATAGTCATCCCGGCCGAATTCGATATATCCCATGCGCAGGTCGTACTGCTCGCGCCGGGTTCTGTCCAAAGCCCGGTAGTTCACCCGTCCGAAACATGCGAGCGCCTTGTCATACTCCGACCGGCTGCAATAAAGCAACCCCTGGGCGAACCGCAGGTCGTTGTTGTAAACCGACTCGGGATAACGCTTGGAAAAGTCGGCGAGCATCGCCTCGGCATCCCGGCTGCCGAGCTTCAAGGCACAAACCGCCAACTGATAATCGATCTGCTGGAGCGTAAGCCGGTCGTCCCGGTCCGCTCCCTCGCGGGCCTTCAGCAATTCATAACGGGCATCTGTCCAGCGCCCGTGATCGAAAAGCGAACGCCCCCGCTCCAGATGCGCCCGGGTTTCCGGTGCCGCAGCATGGCTCCCGACACAAGTGAACAGGCAAATGCCTATCGACAATAAATACAGGATGTTTCTCCTCATAACGCACACACAATAATTCGAACGCAGATAGCGAACACCCGGTGGTAAGTCCGACCTGTTCAGCGCTGCCCGAGGCGCTTCCTGCCCGAATCAAAATATTTTTTCGGTAAAGATAGTGAAAGCCGAGAGAAAAATGGAAACTTGTTCCCAATTTTCCGAGGCGCATCCTATCTAAGACTATGTCAAAGATCGTGAAAGGTGAGGGCAATCGTGCGGGCTTGCACGCAAAGATTGCCGAACCGCCTCCGATCTTTTGCAAAGATAGTGAAAAGCGAGGGTAACCGAGAGAACTTGCTCTCGAAAATTGCCGAACCGAATCCTATCTTCTACAAAGATAGCGAAAGCCGGGCCCAGCGCCAAATTTATTTAGCCCCAGTCCCGTGCATTCGTTCAAATCGGAGTCATTTCCCGTAAAGATAACGATTTCCCGGGGCAGACGCACCATTTGGGAACGATTGTTGCCCGACAGAAAAGAAAAAAGAATCTTTTCGACGAACGAAGGCAAAACCGCCCGCATATTCTGCCGGATAAAAACAAAAAAAAGAAAATTCAACCTAAAAATTTATCGTTATGATCCAACAGGTAACTATACAGATGACTTCGGCACGGACCTATGTCCTCGAAGGAAACAAGAAATGCGACCAACTAAATCCCAAAGAGCTGATGTTGCTGGCCGGCGTAACTTGCGCAGGCATGACCGCGATGGCGATCATGGAAAAGGAGCGCGTATCTCCGACCCGCTTCGAACTCAGCATATCGGGTGAACTCGACACGGAAACCGTACAATCGAGCAGCGTCTTCAAATCTTTCCGCATCGTCTATAACGTACAATGCGAATGCGAAAACGACCAGATGAAAGTAAGCCGGGCCATCAACCTGGCCCACGACAAACATTGCGGCGGCGTGCAGATGCTGCGCAAGATCGCTCCGGTAGCCGACGAAATCGCGATCGTCAATACGAAATAGGCCGAAGCACTACAAATTACGAAAAAGCAACGAAAGGGCTGTGTCGAAATGAAAGTTCCAGGCACAGCCCTTAAGGTTGTCAGAATGGATGCAATGCAAGGCATTGAAGGTAAAGGCGACAGGAATTTACTGCCGTAAATGACTCGCCCGCTCCCGATAATGACACAACAGTGCGCCTTTATGACACACGGTCTTTTATCGGAAGGAATCGCCCTTCCGCATATTCTCTACTTCCGACAATACCCGGAACGTCTGTCCCGGTACTCCGTCAGGCAGGAAACCGGAACTCACCCCTCGCCTCCGCAGCCCGGAGCAACCCCGGCTTCCGCGCATAGCACCGGAAATACTGACGCCCGATTCAGTCTATGTCCCGACAGTTCCGCTTGTCGGCGATTACCCCGTCGTCGAGCACGACAATACCCGTATGAGCCCGCAACATGGTCTTGAGCGTCGATCCATCGATGTTGTAGCAAGGAACCGGCGTGCTTTTCCCGAACGAATGGATGCCGTTTCCCTGCAAGGGTTCGGGCGTGATGCAGACGACATGCGCCCCTTCCTGCAACGCACGCTCCACGAGCCGCTCCAAACGATCCTCGCACTTGCGGCCGATGCGGTCGAAACGCGTCACACAGATCAAATAGAGCCGTCCCGGAGTAGCGAGCACCCGGTCGGTCACATCTTCCGCGCCATTGCGCAGAGCGAACTCCTCGATCATCGGATTCATCTCCGGTACCTCTCCCAGAATTTTCGTATCGACCCACTCCCAGACCGTATCGTCCTGCCACTCCGTATCATCGAGCGCAAACTCCCGCTCCTCCCCCGTCATGCGATTGCGATAAACCAGCACGGTCTGCAACTCTCCCTCGGGACCGGCCGCAGAAGAGGCGTGCATCTCCTCGCGGATATTCACCCCGATCTTATACGGCAGAAAATCGATCAACGGAAGATGACAATAGCAATAGAACCCCAGCCCCATCGTCAGAAGGAAGAAAAAAACCGTCAATGCGACCTCCGAACGGCGGAAGGCAAGAATCTTATCGTTCCGGTAATAAGCCCACACGACGGCCGCCATCGGCAGCAAGGCCAGGTTCTTGAAGAATGTTTCCCAGGGGGAGAGTTTGATCGCCTCACCGAAACAGCCGCAGTCCTCTACCGGGATGAACGTCGCACTCAAAAAGGTAAGGATCGTAAAGAAAAGCATCGACACCAGAGCGAAGATCGACACCAGCCGGATACGCACCTTGCAAAGCAGCATGCAACCCATCATCATCTCGGCGCCGCACAGCCAAATCGAAAAGACCATGCTGGCCGGAATCAGATAATCGAACCCGTAAATCGTGAGGTATTCGTTGATCTTGATCGACGTTCCCCAGGGATCGATCACCTTCGTAAAGCCCGACACGATGAACACGACGGCCAGCACCAGGCGGCAAACTCCGGTAATCAGGCTCCGGGCCCGTTGCGACAGCATAGGTTTCATCATTTTCGAACAGGTTATATACGATCTTTTCTTCATTTTCTCCGCAGGCATCCCGCACTCGTCCGGAGTCGTTCTCATCGTTAAAACTCAAAACTTCCCGCCTTTCGGTCTGCGTCCGAGCGTCCCGCAAAGCCGTTTCGGATTGCCGACTTTTTCCGGACTCCCTTTTCGCTCAACGCTCCGCATCCGTCGGGACACGGACAAAACGACTCATCCGCTTATCGAATATACCGAACCGCCCCTCCGGGCACTTCTCCGGCATCATTCGAAAAGGCGCTCATCTCATACACTAATTCCACGCTTCGTTTTCTCCACCCGGCACAATCCACACAAATTCGGCTCTGCCCCGCTTACCGAAAACGTTGAATTGACTTCTTCGTTTTCTTCGCTCGGCAGAGACCGCTTGCGGGCTCTGCCCTCGCTTACCGAAAACGTTCTATCTCGGTGCGGATGCGGGCGAAAATCGCATTGGGAGAGTCCATCCCGCCCTGCGCATCGCTGCAATCGATAATCCGCAGGCGGTCGTCCGCAGCAGCGGCTGCACGGTAAACCTCCCGCACACGACGCTGCAAGTCGAGCGATGCCTCATGGATGTCGCGTTCCCCTTTCAGGTATTCGCGGTCGTCGCCTTCGCGTACCTCGGAGAGCTTTTTCTCCGTAAAGGCGAAAGGCACATCCAGAAACAGCGACACGTCCGGACGGGGAATTCCGTAATAGCCGAACTCCAGGTCGAGGATCCACCGCCGCAGCTCCTCCTGCCGGTCCCCGGCAGGCAATTTGGCGCACTGGAACCCCACGTTCGAATAGACATACCGGTCGAGCACGACGGCGTGGCCCGCATCGAGCCAACAGCGCAACTGCGCGGCAGCATCGGCCCGGTCACCGGCGAAAAGCAGAGCGACCAGATAAGGATCGACCTTGTCCACAGCCCCGAGTTCACCCCGCAGGAAGCGGGCGATCAGCTCGCCGTACACCGGCGCGTCGAAACGCGGAAAATGGAGAAAATGGCTCTCCACCCCCTCTTGGGCAAACATGCGGCGCACAAGTTCCACCTGGGTCGATTTCCCGGCGCCGTCCAGTCCTTCCAATACTATCAGCATATCCTTGCTATTTAAGCATCTTCACGGCCCGCTCGACCCCGGCGACCAGGGCGTCGGCTTCCGCCAGCGTATTATACATCGCGAACGAAGCCCGGCACATACCCGTAACTCCGTAATGCGTCATCACCGGCTCGGCACAGTGCTGTCCCGTACGAACGGCGATGCCGAGCTTGTCGAGGATCATGCCCATATCATAGGGATGCACCCCCTCGACATTGAACGATACGATCGCACACTTGTCCGGCGTCGTACCGTAAATCCGCAGGCCGGGGATTCGCTCCAGCCCTTCGGTAGCACGCAGCAGCAGCGCCCGTTCATGCGCCTCGACCTCCGCCGCATCGAACTGCCGGACATAGCGCACCGCTTCGCCCAGCGCGATCGCCCCCACGAAATTGGCCGTACCCGCTTCGAATTTCAACGGGACAGGTGCAAAAGTCGTCTTTTCGAACGACACCCGATCGACCATGTCGCCGCCGGAGAGAAACGGGGGCATCCGGTCAAGCAAATCCCGCTTGCCGTACAGCACGCCGATACCCGTCGGGGCATAGAGTTTATGACCGGAGAAGGCGTAAAAATCGCAGTCCAGCGCTTTCACATCCACACCGCCGTGCACGACACCCTGACATCCGTCCACCACCACGACCGCACCGACCCGGTGAGCCTCGTCGATCACCGGACGCAGATCGGGCCGCGTGCCCAGCGTATTGGAAGCCTGCGTCACCGCCACCACGCGGGTACGAGCGTCGAGCAGCGCCGGCAGGCGCTCGGTCATCAGGCGCCCCTCCTCGTCGAAAGGCAGCACGCGGATTTCGGCACCCTTGCGCTCGGCGACAAGCTGCCAGGGAACGATATTGGAATGGTGCTCCATCTCGCTGACCACGATATTGTCGCCCGCCCGGAGAAAACGTTCGCACCATGCATACGCCACCGTATTGAGCGACGCAGTAGCTCCGGCCGTGAAAACGACCTCCTCCCGGGCTTCCGCACCGATGTACTCGGCGATACGAGCCCGGGCAGCCTCGTACATCTCGGTAGCCTCCTCCGAAAGAAAATGAACCCCCCGGTGGATATTGGCATTCGACTCCCGGTGCAGGCGATCGACCGTTTCGATCACGCACTCGGGTTTCTGCGCCGTAGCGCCGCTGTCCAGATAAACCAACGGCTTGTCGTACACGCGCACCCCGAGAATCGGGAAGTCCCGCCGGACTTTTTCCACATCGAACATAACGCTATATTTTATCCAAATGCCGGACAACGGCATCGGTCAATATCTCTTTCACGGCCTCGATCCGGCAGCGCCCGACCACGTCCGCCGCGAAACCTTCGATCTGCAGACGGCGTGCCTGTTCCTCTTTCAGACCGCGCTGACGCATATAGAGGATCGCTTCATCCTCCATCTGCCCCACCGTCGCCCCGTGACTGCAACGCACGTCGTCGGCGTAAATTTCCAGTTGTGGACGCGCATCGATGCGCGAAGTGCGGCTCAACAGAATATTACGGCACTGCTGCTGGGCATCGGTATGCTGGGCATCCGGTGCCACATAAACCAATCCGCAGAATTCACCGCGGCCGGTCCCCGAAGCGACGCCCTTGATGAGCGACCGGCTCGTGCAGTCCGGGACCAGATGGTTGGTACGCAGATCGACCACACAGTGATCCTGCTCCAACGCGAGAAACAGCACGTCCAACTCATTGGAAGCCTCCCGTCCGTTCAGATCGAACCGGTAACGCACATTCGCACTGGTGAACTGGCACGCCGTCATGCGAAACTTGCTCCCGGCGGCCTGCTCGACCTGAAAATCGACGAATGCCTCGGCCGAGAAAAGCTGGACGAGCTCCGCATCCGCCCCTTCGAGCAGCTTGATACGAATCTCCGCCTGACAGGGCTTCGTATGCAGTACGACCAGCCGGAGTGCGGCTCCGCCCGCGACCTCGACGGTCAGTTTATCGGTATCCCGCACCACCAGCGGACGCGACAGGTCGCAATCCTTTCCGAGGTGCAGTTCGCGGCTCTTGACCGGCTCGAAAGCCGGACCGCTGAAAATATCGGTCCACTCCATAGCTACTCCTTATAATCGTTGATAAGCCAGTCGTACCCCTCTTTCTCCAATTTGAGCGCCAGCGAACGGTCGCCCGAATAGATGATGCGCCCCTTGTAGAGCACATGCACGAAGTCGGGCACGATGTAATCCAGCAGACGCTGGTAGTGGGTGATGACAATCGTCGCATTGTCCGACCGGTGCAACTTGGTGACGCCCGTACCGACGATGCGCAGCGCATCGATGTCCAAACCGCTGTCCGTTTCATCGAGAATCGCCAACTTCGGTTCGAGCATCGCCATCTGGAAGATCTCGTTCTTCTTCTTCTCGCCGCCCGAGAAACCTTCGTTCACCGAACGGGAAATCAATTTGGAGTCCAGTTCCACGATGGCGCTCTTCTCCCGCACCAGCTTCAGAAACTCGGCCGGCGCAAGCGGTTTCTCACCCCGGAACTTGCGCTGTTCGTTCACGGCCATCTTCATAAAGTTGGCCATCGACACGCCCGGAATCTCCACCGGGTACTGAAATCCGAGGAACAGCCCCATGCAGGCACGCTCCTCGATGGGCAGCGACAGCAGATCCTGCTCCAGGAAGGTCGCCTCGCCACCCGTGACCGTGAATTTCTCGTTCCCGGCCAGCACCGAAGCCAGCGTGCTCTTTCCCGAGCCGTTCGGTCCCATGATGGCATGCACCTCGCCGGCCTTCACCTCGAGGTCGATGCCCTTCAATATCTCTTTTCCGGCGACTTGCGCCCGTAAATTCTTGACTGAAAGCATATCTATTTTACTTTTTTTACATTCATAAACGCACCGCCGACTCCGTTTCTACCCGGAAACCGGCGGAAATTCTTCCGACAAACTACCCTACCGAACCTTCCAGACTGATGGCCAGCAACTTCTGGGCTTCGACGGCGAACTCCATCGGCAGTTTATTGAGCACCTCCCTGGCGTAACCATTGACGATCAGCCCCACGGCATCCTCGGTCGTAAGCCCCCGCTGGTTGCAATAAAAAAGCTGTTCCTCGGAGATTTTCGAGGTCGTAGCCTCGTGCTCGACCACTGCCGTCGGATTGCCGCTTTCGATCACCGGAAAAGTATGTGCCCCGCACTTGTCGCCGATCAACAGCGAATCGCATTGCGAATAGTTGCGGGCGTTCTCCGCCGCTTTCGCCACGCGCACCAGCCCCCGGTAGGAGTTCTCGCTGCGACCGGCCGAAATACCCTTCGATACGATGCGGCTGCGGGTGTTACGCCCCACGTGGATCATCTTGGTACCAGTATCGGCCTGCTGGAAATGGTTGGTCATCGCCACCGAATAAAACTCTCCGACCGAATTGTCGCCCGCCAGAATACAGCTCGGGTATTTCCAGGTGATAGCCGAACCGGTTTCGACCTGCGTCCACGACAGACGGGCGTTTTCGCGGCAAATTCCGCGTTTGGTCACGAAATTATAGACGCCTCCCTTTCCCTCCTTGTCGCCCGGATACCAGTTCTGGACGGTGGAATACTTCACCTCGGCATCCTTCTCGACGACGATTTCGACCACGGCGGCATGCAACTGGTTCTCGTCCCGGCGGGGCGCCGTGCACCCCTCCAGATAGCTGACATAAGCCCCTTCGTCGGCCACGATCAGCGTCCGCTCGAACTGGCCCGTACCCGCCGCATTGATGCGGAAATAGGTCGAAAGCTCCATCGGGCAACGCACGCCTTTGGGAATGTAACAAAACGAACCGTCGGAAAAGACCGCCGCGTTGAGCGCCGCATAAAAATTATCGGTATAGGGGACCACGCTTCCCAGATATTTCTGAATCAACTCCGGATAGTCCCGGATCGCTTCGGACATCGAACAAAAGATGATTCCCTTTTCGGCCAGCGTCTCCTTGAAGGTCGTCTTGACCGATACGGAGTCCATTACGGCATCGACGGCGACACCCGCCAGCGCCATCTGTTCCTCGAGCGGAATACCCAGCTTGTCGAACGTGCGTTTGAGTTCGGGATCGACCTCGTCCATCGACGCGAGTTTCTTGGAGGGCTTCGGCGCCGCATAATAGATGACGTCCTGAAAGTCGATCGGAGGGATCGTCAGATGCGCCCACGAAGGAGACACCATATTCAGCCAGTGACGATAAGCCTTCAGGCGGCGCTCGGTCATCCACTCCGGCTCGCCCTTCTTGGTCGAGATCAGGCGCACCACCTCCTCATTGAGGCCGCGCGGAATGGTTTCGGTTTCGATATCCGAAGTGAAACCGTACTTGTACTCCTGCTTCTCGATATTTTCTATAAGTTCTTTATCTTTCTCTGCCATTGTATGCGAAATAATTATGCAAAATTACAAAAAAAATGCAAATCCTTCCCGCCCGACCGTTTTTTTAGCCCCGCAGAAAGCCCCCGCGCATCAAAAGCGGTTAAAATATATATATTTGTGCCGACTTAACAAGCAAACTCCATGCAATCCGGCATCAAACTCATCTCGAGAATCTACCTCAAACTCGTTCTGCTGCAAGTAGCCGTCGGCACGCTGCTGCGCATCGTCCTGCTGTTCAACGAACAGACCTCCGACATCTCGTTCACTTTCGGCCAATGGCTGAAAATCTTCCTGTTGGGCGCCGTGAACGACTGGTGCGCCCTTACGATCGGATTCGCCGTACTGTGGCTCTTCGCCTTGAGTATCGCCCCGGGCAAATACGCCCGGCCGCTGGGCTACATCCTCTTCGGCATCCTTTCGGTCGCATGGATTTACGTCACGTTCTTCAATACGATCTTCGACGAATACGGCAGCGTGGTACCCCTGATCGCCTCGATCCTCTTCGGCTTCTGGGCCGTGAGTTTCGGACTCAGACTGTTCCTTCCCCAAATACGTCCGGGATGGAGACGTACCTGGCTCGCCGTTCTGACGGGACTTTACACGGGCGGCATTATCCTGAACGCCGTTTCCGAATGGTTTTTCTGGAGCGAATTCGGCGTACGGTACAACTTCATCGCCGTCGATTACCTGGTCTATACCAACGAAGTGGTCGGCAACATCATGGAGTCCTATCCGGTCGTTCCGCTCTTCGCCGGCGTGCTGCTGCTGACCGTAGGATGCACCTGGCTGCTGTTCAGACGGGAGATCCGCCGTGCCGGAGAGTTCGGCACCTGGCAATGGAAAGCGGCCGTATCGCCCGCCTACCTGCTGCTCACCCTGGGCTGCTGCCTGCTCCTGCAGTTCAACACCCGATTCCAGCAAAGCGCCAACACCTATGCCAACGAGCTGCAAGCCACCGGAGCCTACAAGTTCTACGACGCATTTATGAAGAACGAACTCAGCTATCCGCAGTTCTACCTGACCCTACCGCAGAAAGAGGCCGAAGCCAACGTACACGCGATCTACGGGAGTACCGGCGACAACCTGCGCCACATTCCCGGCAACCCGGATACGCTGCGCCGCAACATCGTGCTGATCACCATCGAGAGCATGAGCGCCTCGTTCATGCAGCATTTCGGCTATCCGGACGCGATCACGCCCCACCTGGACTCTCTCTACAAAATGGGGATCGCTTTCGAACAGTGTTTCGCCACAGGTAACCGCACGGTGCGGGGACTCGAAGCCGTTACCCTCTCGCTGCCGCCCTGCCCCGGACAGAGCATCATCAAACGTCCCCGCAACGACAACATGCACTCCACGGCGGCCGTACTCCGGGAGAAGGGTTACGATGCCTACTACTTCTACGGAGGCAACAGCTACTTCGACAACATGGAAACCTTCTTCGGCGGCAACGGCTACCGAATCATCGACCAAAAAAGCTACAAACCCGAAGAGATCACCTTCGCCAACATCTGGGGCGTTTGCGACGAAGACGCCTACGACAAAGTGATCCGCTCGCTCGGCGAGCGGGCCGATACGACCGCAGCGCCCTTCTTCGCCCACGTCATGACGGTCAGCAACCACCGGCCCTACACCTACCCGGCAGGCCGGATTCCGATTCCGAACGATGCGAAACTGCGTTCGGGAGGCGTCATGTACACCGACTACGCATTGGGACGCTTCTTCGAAGAGGCCAGCCGCCAACCCTGGTTCGATAACACGGTTTTCGTCATTACGGCCGACCATTGCGCCTCGAGTGCCGGCAAAACCGAAATCCCGCTGGAGAAATACCACATTCCCGCCCTGATCTTCGCTCCGGGACTCATCACACCTCAACAAGTAGATAAGGTGATCTCTCAAATAGACCTGATGCCTACGCTCTTCTCGCTGCTGGGGATGGACTACGACTCCCATTTCTTCGGTCAGGACGCATTGTCCGACGATTTCCGGGAACGGGCCTTCGTCGCCACCTATCAGGACCTGGGTTATCTCGAAGGCGACGTATTCACCGTACTTTCACCCGTCAACCGGGCGGAACAGTACCGGATTTCACCCACGGAGGAAGACCGCTACAACCTCGTGCTGGAGGAGGGCATCCCCTCGCAGGAGCTGCTCGACCGGGCGATCAGCCTTTATCAGACTTCGTCGGCGTGGAATACCCGGCCGTAGATAGTCGAAAGCGGGAACCTGCATGATTTTTGGGTTGTTTTATTTTGGAAGTCCGCAAAATTGTCCTATATTTGCACCACTCTTTGAGAAAAAAGAGGGTTTGGAGAGTTGGGTGAGTGGCTGAAACCACCAGTTTGCTAAACTGACGTACGGGATTACTGTACCGGGGGTTCGAATCCCCCACTCTCCGCAAATTAAGATTTTACAAATAAAAAAGGTTACGACAGATGCGTAACCTTTTTATTTTTCCAGAGCGTCTGCAAGCGAGTTCCCGCACTCCGGAAAAGTGAAAAAGTATCCGTGTAAAGAGCGGATTCCGTTTATTCATCGACTTTGCAGGGACTCTTCCATTATGGGAAGGACGAGCGGCACGTGGTAACACGAAGTCAATCCCCTTCTCTCCGCAGAACAAAAGATACCCGGATGGACCGGGAAAACGATAAAACAGGATTGAGTTTACTCCGACCCTATTTTTTTATTCGAACAACGACGTAAAGTTATCTTCTCAACCGGTGCAAAAAGCCCACGCACGCCAACGGAAAAAAAATCAAATCCGATCGTTGTCATTCATCTCCCGGCCATAGCGGATTGCCTGCGCCCGGATCCTCTATTCGAAGATACTTTCGCTACCTTCCGATAAAATCGGGAAATAGGGTTTCCAATACAAACGCAGGCTATTCAACCGAAAAACAGAGGGATAACCTCAACAAACCAGATCGGATAATTACACAGACCGTTCCAAAACCAGGCTTGTCAGGCGAAATAGCGGAGACAGAAGCCAATAGAACAAAAAACCCATTGGATTGCATATTAAGACACAACAAATGCGTTTTTCAGTCGTAAAAGCTTGAAATATAGACTTTTTTCCGGGGGGGGAAATTGCGCTTTTTTGTTTGGTTATTACGCGAATAAACTCTACTTTTGTAATCGGAAATGACCTGCCAGGCAAGACAGGCTTCTGTTTCCAGAGGTTCGGTGTCGTTTCTGGGTCAGAAACAGAGATCCCGGGTGCCGAAAACAGAATCGCACACGATTCGTTCTGCGGCCAACCTTTAGTTGCTGCGCGGTGGAAATCACACAAAAACCGCGGGGGATTGTGGAGTATGCCCTTTTCACAAATACGGTACATACTTTTAGCACACCGCTCCTCCGAGAAAACAGACACAGGGCAGCGAATCGATACGCCACTGAATCCTCTTCCGACCTCGAAAGATCTGCAAAAGAGTTTTACGGTCGGATTCGGCAAAACCGGCGCACCTGCCTACGGCCGCAGGAGAAAAGGAATCGGACCTGCAAACAAGATCGACAGACGAAGGGCGCCCCCGGAGCGATGCAATTACGATTTCGGGACATTCGGCGGGACCTAACACCGCCTCCAAATTATGTCAGACAAAAACGGCGAAGAGTGCTGGTATGCACTGAAAGTATTTTATAACCGGGTATTCGAACTCGAAAAACAGCTCTCGCAGGAAGGAGTGCGGAGTTATATTCCCCTGCTCCACGAAGACACCGTCGCCGGGGACAAAAAGATACGGAAACGCAAACCGGCCGTTTCGTCCCTGATGTTCATCCGCCAAAGCGAACACTATCTGCTCGAATTGCAGGACCGGATGAAAGCGAGTTGTCCGTTCATGGCCTACTTCGACCGGGAAACGAAAAAACCGGCAGTCATTCCGGACCGGGAAATGGAGCTGTTCATGCAGATCACTTCCGCCGACACTTCCGACCTGGAGTATTTCAGCGACGAAGCGATCGACTACCGTTCGGGTGACAAGGTTCGCGTCACGGGCGGCCCGTTCAAGGGAGCCGAGGGATACATCAAACGGATCCGGGGCAACCGCCGCCTGATCGTCGCTCTGGAAGGCGTCATTGCCGTAGCGACGACCTACATTCCGGGATGTTTTCTGGAAAAGACATCCAAAAACTGATCGCTCAATACTTTGCAATGAGAAAATTGCACGGTAATTGTCGAAATATAAAATGACGGTTTCATTCGTTTTTACATCCGATCCTTATTTCCCCGCCACCGGAGAGCGCTTTGAAAGTCGAAAAATGATAACATATCCGGCAGGAGCTAAAACAAGATTAAGTCTCTTGCGTTATATTTTATTATAACATTATGTACCGTTTGATAGAAAAATTACACCTGGAACGCTATCTGAACACCAGATTGATCCTTGCGATCGACCTGGCGGTATCGGGGTTAGCCTCCTTATGCGCACTGGTGTCGGTGAAGCTGCTGCTGCACCTCAATATCTCGGATTACACCCTGTTATGGCTTTGTTGTTCGGTCGTTTATTCGTTCGTCACCTTCTATCTGCTGAAAACCTATCACTCCGTCATCCGCCACTCCACCCTGCGGGAACTCTCGAAATTCGTCGTAGCGACCTTCGGCAAGGAAATACTGCTGGGGCTGACCGTAGTGCTTTATCCGCCTGCCCCGCAGTTCAGCCTGCACATATTGGCCCTGTTGTTACTCGACCTGCTTCTGACGCTTTGCGGACTGATCCTGATCCGCGTCGCCATGATTATCATATACGATCTGGTCAAAGACAACCTGAAATACCGCAAGCAGCGACAACAGGTATTGGTTTACGGACTCAGTGAAAAATCGGTATCGCTGGTCACCCGGCTGCAGAGTTCTCCGCACTACAAGATCGTAGGATTCCTGACTTTCGGCCGGAACATGAAAAACCACACCATCGCGGAGTGTCCGGTCTATTATTTCGAAAATGAATACAGCATTCGATACCTCCGGCAACGATACGATATCGATGCCGTGCTGTTCCCCACCAACGAAGAGGCACAGGCCGAGCAGGAGCGCCTGATCCGCTACTGCGTCGAAAGCAATCTGAAAATCCTGATCGCACCGCCTATCGACGAAGTCATCGACGGCAAGATCATGCGGCAGTCTATCCGCGAAATCAAGATCGAAGACCTGCTGGGCCGCCCCGAAATCAAGATCTCACTGGACGAAATCATCGCCAATTTCCGGGAAAAAACCGTCATGGTCACCGGAGCCGCCGGTTCGATCGGCTCGGAACTGTGCCGCCAACTGGCATCGTTCGGAATCGAGAAATTGATCCTGTTCGACAATGCAGAAACCCCGATGCACAACCTGCGGCTCGAACTCGAAGAGCGCTTCCCGAAGCTGGAATTCGTCCCCGTGATCGGCGACATCCGGCTGCCCAACCGCCTGGATTTCGCCTTCCGCACGTTCCATCCCCAGGTCGTATTCCACGCCGCCGCTTACAAACACGTCCCCCTGATGGAGGAAAATCCCTGCGAAGCGGTGCTGGTCAATGTCATCGGCACACGCAACGTCGCTCTGAAATGCCTGGAATACAACGTCGAAAAGATGGTGATGATCTCGACCGACAAAGCCGTGAATCCCACCAATATCATGGGCTGTACCAAACGCCTGGCCGAAATTTACGTACAGTCGCTCGGGCTGGCCATCGAACAGGGTACGATCGAGGGGGCCACGAAGTTCGTAACCACCCGTTTCGGAAACGTCCTCGGCTCGAACGGCTCGGTAATTCCGCGTTTCCGCGAGCAGATCGCCAAGGGCGGACCGGTAACGGTCACCCATCCGGACATCACCCGTTTCTTCATGACCATTCCCGAGGCCTGCCAGTTGGTCATGGAGGCCGCAACGATCTCCACAGGCAATCAGATCTGCGTTTTCGATATGGGTAAATCGGTGAAAATCGCCGACCTGGCCAAACGCATGATCGAACTGGCCGGATACGAACCCGGCGAAGAGATCAAGATCGAATACACGGGATTGCGTCCGGGTGAAAAACTGTATGAGGAGGTACTCTCGAACACCGAAAATACGATCCCCACGACACACGACCGGATCCGTATCGCCAAAGTGCGCGAATACGACTACGCCGAAGCCTGCGCTGCGACCGAACAGCTCGAACAATTCGCCAGGATGGTAAACGTCCCGGACACGGTTTGCCTGATGAAAAAGATCGTTCCGGAATTCAAATCGAAAAACTCCGAATTCGAACAGTTCGACAAAGTGCAGCCCGCATAAAACAGAAATCACCACTATCCCCGATAACCAACCATGAAAGGAATCGTTCTGGCCGGAGGCTCCGGCACCCGTTTATACCCGATCACCAAAGGAGTCAGCAAACAACTGCTGCCGATCTACGACAAGCCGATGGTTTACTACCCCATCTCCGTCCTGATGCTGGCCGGAATACGCGATATTCTCATCATCTCCACGCCGGCCGACCTTCCGGCTTTCCGGCGTCTGCTGGGCGACGGATCGGATTACGGCGTTCGGTTCGAATACGCCGAACAGCCTTCGCCCGACGGACTGGCCCAGGCGTTCCTGATCGGCGAGAAGTTCATCGGCAGCGATTCCGCCTGCCTGGTGCTGGGCGACAACATCTTCCACGGCTCGGGCTTCTCGACGATGCTCCGGGAAGCGGTCCGAACGGCCGAAGAGGAGAACAAGGCCACCGTATTCGGCTACTGGGTCGATGATCCGGAGCGTTACGGCGTGGCGGAATTCGACGGAAACGGCAACTGCCTTTCGATCGAGGAAAAGCCGGCCAATCCCAAATCCAACTATGCTGTAGTGGGACTCTACTTCTATCCCAACAAAGTGGTCGATGTGGCTAAAAAGATCAAACCTTCGGCCCGAGGCGAACTGGAAATCACGACTGTAAATCAAGTCTTTCTGCAAGACAGCCAACTGAAAGTCCAAACCCTCGGACGCGGCTTCGCATGGCTCGATACGGGCACGCACGACTCGCTGGCCCAGGCCTCGATTTTCGTCGAGGTGATCGAAAAGCGTCAGGGGCTGAAGATCGCTTGTCTGGAAGGCATCGCCTACCGCATGGGCTGGATCTCGGAGGAGAAGATGCGAGCGCTGGCACAGCCGATGATTAAAAACCAATACGGACAATATCTGCTCAAAGTAATCGACGAATTAAAACGCGAACAGAAATAATGAAAGTCATTGCCACCGCAATCAAGGACGTGGTTATCATCGAGCCGCAGGTGTTCGGCGACGACCGCGGCTATTTCTTCGAAAGCTACTCCCAGCAACAGTTCGACCAGGCCGTCCGGCCCGTACACTTCGTGCAGGACAACGAATCCAAATCCCGCCGGGGCGTACTGCGCGGACTCCATTTCCAAAAGGGGGCCGCAGCCCAATCCAAACTGGTGCGGGTCGTTCAGGGTCGGGTTCTGGACGTCGCCGTCGATATACGGCGCGGATCGCCCACGTTCGGCAAACACGTCGCCGTCGAACTGACCGCCGAGAATCACCGCCAGCTCTTCGTACCGCGCGGATTCGCACACGGTTTTTCCGTATTGAGCGACGAGGCCGTCTTCCAATACAAATGCGATAACTTCTACGCGCCCCAGTCCGAAGGAGCGATTGCCTGGAACGACCCCGACCTGGGGATCGACTGGCAACTCCCCGCAGAAGAGGCGATCCTCTCGCCCAAAGACCGGGCACATCCCCGCCTCAAAGATGCCGACGAACTTTTCGACTATGGAATCGACTACTATGCATAACATACTCGTAACCGGTGCCGACGGACAGTTGGGCCGCGAAATGCGCACGCTCGGTGCAGCTTCGCGACACCGCTATTTCTTTACCGACGTAGCCGACCTGGATATCACCGATGCGAACACCGTACGACGGTTCGTCGAAAACGAGCGGATCGACGCGATCGTCAATTGTGCCGCCTACACCAATGTAGATAAGGCGGAAGAAGAGGTCGAAACGGCCGACCGGATCAACCGCGAAGCCGTGCGGAACCTGGCCGAAGCCGCCAAAGCGTGCGACGCCACGCTGTTTCACATCTCGACCGACTACGTGTTCGGCGGCGTGGGAAACACTCCGTTCCGGGAGGAGGATCCCACCGCCCCGCTGGGCATGTACGGCAAAACCAAACTCGCAGGGGAAGAGGCGATCGTGGCTTCGGGGTGCAAACATCTGGTTTTCCGCACCGCCTGGCTCTATTCGCCCTACGGCAGGAATTTCCTGAAAACCATGTTGCAGCTTACGGCCGACAAACCGGAATTACAGGTCGTTTTCGATCAGGTGGGAACTCCGACCTGCGCCGCCGACCTGGCCCGCGTGATCTTCGACCGCATCGAATCCGGCGACTATGCCGGACGGGAGGGCTTCTACCACTTCTCGAACGAAGGAGTCTGCTCCTGGTACGATTTCGCCCATGAAATCGCCGCGCTGGCAGGCCATACCTCCTGTAAGATCCGTCCCTGCCACTCTGCGGAATTTCCGTCCAAGGTGCAACGACCGAATTTTTCGGTACTCGACAAGACCAAAATCAAAACGACATTCGGAATCGACATCCCCCACTGGCGGGATTCGCTCGTACGCTGTATGGCAACCCTCCGGTAAGCCGAAGCGAACCGCCGGGATCATCCCGAACAACGAGAAATAAAAACAGAAAAAGCAAATACATGAAACGCAACATCCTCATTACCGGCGGCGCCGGATTCATCGGCTCGCATGTGGTGCGGCTCTTCGTAAACAAATATCCCGACTATCGGATCGTCAATCTCGATAAACTGACCTATGCCGGCAATCTGGCCAACCTGCGGGACATCGAAAATGCTCCGAACTACACCTTCGTCAAGGCCGACATCTGCGACTACGACACCATCCGCGAAGTGTTCTGCAAGTACGATATCGACGGAGTGATCCACCTGGCCGCCGAAAGCCACGTCGATCGTTCGATCAAGGATCCGTTCATCTTCGCCCGCACCAATGTCATGGGCACGCTTTCCCTGTTGCAGGCAGCCAAGGAACAATGGAACGGCAACTGGGAGGGGAAACGCTTCTATCATATTTCGACCGACGAAGTATATGGTGCGCTGCAATTCGACGGCACGCTCTTCACAGAGGAAACCCGCTACGATCCCCACTCCCCCTATTCGGCGGCCAAAGCCTCGTCCGACCATTTCGTGCGGGCCTACCACGACACCTACGGTCTGCCGACGATCGTAACCAACTGCTCGAACAACTACGGGCCCTATCAATTTCCCGAAAAGCTGATCCCGCTGTTCATCAACAACATCCGCCACGGCCGGCCGCTGCCTGTCTATGGCAAGGGCGAGAATGTCCGCGACTGGCTCTACGTCGAAGACCACGCCCGCGCCATCGACCTGATCTTCCACAAAGGCCGCATCGCCGAAACCTACAATATCGGCGGATTCAACGAATGGAAGAACATCGACCTGATTAAAGTCATCGTCCGCACCGTCGATCGGCTGCTGGGCAACCCCGAAGGCGAGAGCGAGAAGCTCATCACCTACGTCACCGACCGTGCGGGGCACGACCTGCGGTATGCCATCGATTCGCGCAAACTGAAAAACGAGCTGGGCTGGGAACCCTCGCTGCAATTCGAAGAGGGCATCGAAAAAACCGTGCGCTGGTACCTCGAAAACCAGGAGTGGATGGACCATATCACCTCGGGCGAATACGAGAAATACTACGAATCCATGTATAAAAACCGGTAGTAAGCCCGGCAGTGCATGATTCTGACACACAAGACAACCCCCTTTTGCAAACATCAATAAATCTAAAAAACAAAATCAATGAATATAGCAATCGTCGGCACAGGCTACGTGGGTCTCGTATCGGGAGCCTGCTTTGCCGAAATGGGAATCGATGTTACCTGCGTGGACATCAACCCGGAAAAAATCAAGTGCTTGTTAAACGGTGAAATCCCTATCTATGAACCGGGACTGGATGACCTGGTAAAACGGAACGTCGAAGCGGGCCGGCTCCATTTCACCACGGACCTGACCACCTGCCTCGACAACGTCGAAGTCGTTTTCTCGGCCGTAGGCACGCCGCCGGACGAAGACGGTTCGGCCGACCTGCAATACGTACTCGAAGTAGCTCGGACATTCGGCCGGAACATCAAAAAATACACGATTCTGGTCACCAAGTCCACCGTACCGGTAGGTACGGCAAAAAAAGTCAAGGCCGTCATCAAGGAAGAGCTGACCAAACGCGGCGAGCAAATCGATTTCGAAGTGGCTTCGAACCCCGAATTTCTCAAGGAAGGCGCAGCGATCAAGGACTTCATGTCGCCCGATCGTGTGGTCGTCGGCATAGAGAGCGACCGGGCAAAAAAGGTCATGGAACGGCTTTACCGTCCGTTCCAAATGAACAACTACCGGCTCTACTTCATGGACATTCCCTCGGCCGAGATGACCAAATACGCAGCCAATGCCATGCTGGCCACACGCATCTCCTTCATGAACGACATCGCCAATCTGTGCGACCTGGTCGGAGCCAACGTGGACATGGTGCGCAAAGGTATCGGCGCAGACACCCGCATCGGTTCGAAATTTCTCTATCCGGGATGCGGATACGGCGGCTCCTGCTTCCCGAAAGACGTGAAAGCCCTGGCCCGTACCGCCCGCGAATACGGCTATACGATGGGAGTGATCGAAGCGGTCGAAGCGGTCAACGAACGCCAGAAAGAGATCGTAGTCAAGAAACTGCAAGATAAGCTCGGAACACTCCGGGGCAAGACGATCGCCTTGTGGGGCCTGGCCTTCAAACCCGAAACAGATGATATGCGCGAAGCACCGGCTCTGGTCGTTATCGAAAAGCTGCTCGAAGCGGGAGCCTCCGTGAAGGTATATGACCCGGTAGCGATGGACGAATGCCGCCGCCGAATCGGGGACCGGGTCGTCTATTGCAAAGATATGTACGATGTGGTGATCGACGCCGACGCTCTGGCGGTATTGACCGAATGGAAGGAGTTCCGAATTCCCTCCTGGTCGGTCATCAAACGGGTTATGAAACAATCGGTATTGGTGGACGGGCGCAACATTTACAGCAAGGACGAAGTGATTGCCGAAGGATTCGAGTACGCGGCGATCGGCAAATAGCTTTCGAACGACGAGAAGTCACAATCCGTTTTTTCGAAATTTCGGCCTCCTGTACCGTAAAATATAGAAGGTCGATTTTTGAACATACAGCCTAAAACCGAAAATCGTAAGGCCGGTAAAAAATTCGAAAACCATGAAAATATTAGTGACCGGTTCTGCCGGATTCATCGGCTACCACCTATCCAAACGATTGCTCGAAGCGGGCAATCAGGTCGTCGGCATAGATTCTATCAATGACTATTACGATGTCCGGCTCAAATACGCCCGGCTCGAAACGGCAGGCATTCACCGGAATCTCGTTGCGAAAGGACAACCGGTGCAGAGCGATCGTTATCCCGCTTACAGGTTCATCCAAATGCACCTCGAAGACCGACAGGCCCTGCAAAACCTGTTCGGAACTGAAAAATTCGATGCCGTCGTCAATCTGGCGGCACAGGCCGGCGTACGCTATTCGATCGAAAACCCCTATGCCTACATCGACAGCAACATCGTGGGATTCCTCAACCTGCTCGAGTGCGTGCGACACAATCCGGTCCGGCATTTCGTTTACGCCTCCTCAAGTTCGGTTTACGGCGGCAATACGAAAACACCCTTTTCGGAGGAAGACCGGGTAGATAACCCCGTATCCCTCTATGCTGCCACGAAAAAATCGAACGAACTGATGGCGCACGTCTATTCCGGATTGTACGGAATTCCGACCACCGGTTTACGGTTTTTCACGGTATATGGCCCCTGGGGACGTCCCGATATGGCCCCCATGCTATTCGCCGGAGCCATCCGGGAGGGGCGACCGATCAAAGTATTCAATCACGGCAATCTTTCACGCGACTTCACCTATATCGACGACATCATCGAAGGGATGGTCCGCGTCATCGGCAAAGCCCCGGCCCCGACACAAGACCGTCCTATTCCGGCCGAAGTCTATAACATCGGATGCGGACATCCCGTTCAACTGATGGATTTCATCCATACGCTCGAAGAAACACTCGGGAAAAAAGCCCGGATGCAGATGTTGCCAATGCAGGAAGGCGATGTTCATACGACTTATGCAGACACCTCTAATTTTGAACGGGATTTCGGATATAAACCCAATGTCTCACTGAAGGAAGGAATCAAGCAGTTCATTGCTTGGTATCTTGAAACGCCTATCAACCATGAAGACGTTAAGTAAATCCCGCGATCTCTCGTTCGATGTAACCCGAGTCGTCTGTACACTCTGGATCGTGGGCATATGGCATTTGATGAATTACATCCCGAATCAAGCGCCTGCTGCTCTGACTACCGGAATCGGGGAGCCTGTTACCATTACGGCACTCTCCTGCTTTATGTTCATCTCGGGGTATTTCCTCCGGAAATATCCGTTCCGCGACAGGGCCGACGTCCTCACTTTTTACCGGAAACGATTTTCCCGGTTTTACGGCTTATATTTTCTTTCGGCGATCACCTTGCTGATCGGAGGCTTTTTCACGGACAAGTCCTGGTTTGACAGTTACCACCAATTTTTTCTGACCCTATGCGGGCTTACAACCTTCTCGCCCCCGCAGCCTGGCACCTTGTGGTTCATGAGCATGCTGATGTTCTTTTACTTGGTCACGCCTTTTATCCAATATGGCAAAAATCCGAAAATCAAGATCCTGAATGCGACCGTTCTACTACTCATCATGCTACTCTGGGGCCAAGTCGCAACGATCGACCGCAGTGTATTCCTCTACTATTTGATGTATGTTCTGGGATTATATTGTACGCCTCAGCTCGTAAAAAAATTTAACGGACACATCAGCATACTACCGATCAGTCTGGCTGTATGGATATGTTTGACTGAGTTAATTCCTCTTGGCGGCTGGGGGGGGGTACGGCTCACTGTCAAAATAACTTACTCGATCGTTGGCATTATTTTCCTACTCTGTCTTTCGCCCCAATTGGCAAAAATTACCCGACTGCACAAAATAATTCAAGTCCTGGCTTATCTGTCGCTGGCGTTATATCTCTTCCATCGGCAAATATACCAATTCGTTATGGTGATATATTCCTATTTCGACCTGCAAGTCACGATATATACGGCGTACCTGCTGATGTTACCCCTTGCCATTTTAGGCGCCTACGTAATTCAACTCCTGTATGACAAAGCCGTCTCAAAATTTAAGACCGCATAAACCGGACAACATGCAACCTTCATCCGTTCTTTTTCCCAAAAATCGAAACTCGAATCTCGAACTGCTTCGGATCGTCTGCATGCTGTTCATTATATGCCACCACTGGATCGTTTTCATTCTTGACAACTGCGGATATCACGTTCCACTTGGCGACACGAAACAAGATTACACGTCTGTTTTCCTGAATTCATTTTTTATCATCGGAGTAAACTGCTATGTTCTGATCTCCGGATATTTCGGGATAAAACTTTCATGGAAGCCGATCAAAAAAATCGTAGGAGCCTGCCTCTTTTACGGGGCCCTGTGCTATTTTATCTCCCTGGCGATTCCTCCGTTCAATTCCGAAGGGTTCAGCTTTCTGACCCTGTTGGAAAGAATGTACCCGGGTAACTGGTGGTTCCTGATGGAATACATCGTCCTGATCCTACTGTCTCCCATGTTGAACAAAAGCATCGAAAACATCGACTCTAAAACATTCAGACTGTATATCATCCTACTGTTAATCGTCAACGTCGGAATCGGCTATTGCCTCAACGATCGGGTCAATAAAACCGGATATAACATAATGAATTTCATTATGCTCTATTACATCGGACGCTTCCTGAACAGAAATTTCGAACAACACGTCGCTTATCTGAAGCGAAAATGGTTGTGGCTGGTCTATATCCTCTCTTCGGCGATGTTATTCATCGGATTCATCATTCTCTCGAAATACATGGACTCGACGCGCATCGCGCTGAAATGGTTCGGTTACAATAATCCGCTGGTCCTAATTTCATCCGTTGCATTTTTCCTGATCTTCGCTTTGACAAAAATGAAAAACAGCGTTGTAATCAATACAATCGCGGCATCGACACTGGTGGTATATATCTGCCACTCCTCCAACTTCTCGATGAGTCCGATCATTCGGGCGATATTCGCCAAAGTAAACGGATGGTACGACTTTCCCCTATCGTACGTTTGTCTTTTGGGGTATGCCATTGTAGTTTTTGCGGTAATCGTCGGATTCGATGTCTCAATGAAAACGATCATCAGGAAAGTAAAGTTAATTTTCAAATAATCGGATGACTCCTTCTAATCGCGTCATTGTAAATACCGGAGCACAATATATACGGACAGTCATCAATGTGCTGCTTGCTCTGTATGCAACTCGTTTGATCCTGAAGTCTTTGGGAGCAGACGATTACGGCATTTACACCTTGATCGCCGGTGTGGTCGCCATGTTGTCGTTCCTGACGAATGCCCTGGTCATTACCACACAACGATATATGTCATTCCACCAGGCAAGAGGAGAGACGGAAAAACAAAAACAGATCTTCAACAACAGTTTGATTCTGCATGCTATTCTGAGCCTGCTGCTCATTGCGGCCCTGGAAATCGCAGGACTCTTTCTTTTCGACGGATTCCTGAACATCGCGCCGGATCGCATCGGCGCGGCGAAGATCGTTTACCAGTTCACGATTCTCATGCTATGCTGCGCGTTCATGGCAGCACCGTTTCGAGCATTGCTGATTTCACATGAAAACATCGTGTACATCTCGGCGATCGATGTCATCAACGGTGTATTGAAAATCATCATCGCCGTAGCAATCGCCCGATCGGATGCGGATCGACTGATTTTTTACGCGGCATTAATGAGCTGTGTGCCCTTGTTCGACCTGTTGGCTTTTTCCATTTACGATTACATCAAATACGAAGAGTGTTCGACTCCGAAACTGAAACACTTCGATAAGCAATACATCTATTCCCTCTCCTCCTTCGCCGGCTGGACGCTTTACAGCACAGGCTGCATTATCGGACGCACCCAAGGAATTGCCATCGTACTGAATAAGTTCATGGGAGCGACGATCAACGCCGCTTACGGCATCGCCCTGCAAGTCAACGGCGCCGTAAGTTTCATCTCCCAATCGTTGCTGAACGCCATGAACCCACAAATCGTCAAGGCGGAAGGAGCCGGAAACAGACAGCGTGTGTTACGTCTTTCTGAAATAGCCAGTAAATTCGGTTTTTTACTGCTTGCTTTGCTGGTCATACCGCTGGTGATGGAAATGGCTCAGGTACTCAAATTATGGCTGAACGAATATCCGCCGGGAACAGTATATCTGTGCCAGTTAATTTTGCTGACGGCATTGGTTGACCAGCTGACGATCGGCTTGGCTTCGGCCAATCAGGCCGTAGGTAACATAAAAGCCTACTCCCTGATCGTGAATACGATTAAACTCATCACATTGCCGATCGTGATCGTACTGATGCTATTGGGAGTAAATTACCAATTGACGATGATCTCCTACATCGTCATCGAATTCATTTGCTGCATCTCCCGGTTGTTCTTCCTCAAGCACACAGCAGGACTGTCCATTCGGCATTTCGTACAGGTCGTCTTCAAAATGCAGTCGATTCCGCTGATCGTACTCGTCGGACTCTATTTCGCCACACGACACATTCCGTTTTCGATCTTCTCATTCGGTGTACGCACCGTCGTAATATCTGGAATCTATTTTGCTACAATTTATTTTTTCGGACTATGTCCCGATGAAAAGGAAATTGTTAACCGAGTCCTAAAGAAATTAACACGAAAATGAAAAATCTGCAACGAATTACATTATTTCCCTACTATGCGATACGCCGTATTTACCACTGCTACCTGCAACGATACAATCCGCGTAAATATGCAAAAATACTCCACCGCTGCAGTTGCGGCCGAGAACTCGACCTGGAACATCCGCAAGATTTGAATGAAAAAATCAACTGGATGAAATTCAACACCGACACGACTCGCTGGAGCGAACTTGCCGATAAATACCGGGTTCGGGAATATGTCCGCAAATGCGGATTGGGCGACTTTCTCGTCCGATTATACGGCGTGTGGGAAACTGCCGACGAAATCGATTTTTCAAAACTTCCCGAATCTTTCGTTCTCAAAACCAACAACGCCTCGGGCACAACTCTGATCGTTCCCAATAAAAAAGAACTCGATATTCCCGTTATTCGTAAAACATTGAATCAATGGTTAAAACAACCTTATGGAATCAAATCGGCCGAACCCCATTACCTATCCATTCCTCCTTGTATTATCGCTGAAGAACTGTTGGATGTAACCAAACAGCCAATCGCCTCAACTTCCCTGATCGACTATAAAATTTTGTGTTTCGATGGAAACCCTACCTACATAATAGTTGGGACTAATCGTACACACAAAGATGTCGAATGGTCTTTATTTGACATGAACTGGAACTATCACCCGGAGAAACTAGTTTTCACAAACCACTATAAAGAATGCACCAACCTGGTTCCCCGTCCTGAAACTCTGGATGAAATGCTTCGCGCCGCCCGTATTTTATCGGCCGGATTGCCTCAGGTGCGGGTAGATCTCTACGAAGTCGGGGGCAAACCCTATTTCGGAGAGATGACATTCACCGGTTTGGGCGGATATATGAATTTCTTCACAGAAGAATTTCTCCTTGAACTAGGAGATTACACGAAATTACCAAAACAATAAAGAATGCAGCCGCAAAGAGACCTCTACATCGATTTTTTACGATTCATCGGAATCTCGCTAATCATACTGGCCCATGTCGAAGCTCCGTCAGGAATCACTCAATTCCGGAGCTTCGACGTCCCGTTAATGGTATTCGTCTCGGGACTTTCATTCAGTACTAAGGGGGGGGGATTTTGGAAATACGTATGGAAGCGGGTAAAACGGTTGTGCATTCCGGTTTACCTGTTTTTGACCATTTTGTTTACAGCAGTCATCGGTGCCGGGATCGTCGGATTGAAAAATCCCTGGGGTTGGGATCAGATTGCCGGTACCTACCTGTTATTGAACGAACCGAGTATCGGCTACGTATGGATCATCCGGGTTTTTCTGATGATGTCGATAATCGCACCGCCGCTCTACCCTCTCGTCGCAAAAATGAACATGCATAAATTCATTCTCGTGTTATTCCTGATTCTGGGTATCCAGGGATTACTCGTCAAGAGTTCGAACTATATCCATATTCCCGCCTTAGCAACATTTTACCGGGAATATTTTCTGTATGTCATCGGCTACAGTATCCCGCTGATGCTGGGATTGCGACTCAAGAATGCGACCAGCCAGGAATTACGAGTGACCGTTTACTACGCTATCTTCGCACTAATCGCAGGTATTTTAGTGTATGAACTCCAAACTACGGGCCCCATCGTCATCTCGCCCTTCTACAAATATCCTCCGCACGGCTATTTCATTCTCTACGGCGCGTGTGTATCGGTCATTTTATGGGCGGGCAAACCGTTGCTTCAAAATATAATAATGCCCGGTAAAACCGTTATTTCTTTTATCGGAGCTAACACTATGTGGATTTATTTGTGGCACATTCCCGCTATTATTGTAATAAACCGACTGTTGCACCCCGACTACCTGTGGTTCGCAAGATGGGTGGTCATGTATGCCGTAGCCGCAGGAATATATTGGATTCAATACACCTCGGTCAATTACCTGTCCCGCAAATATCCCAATCGGACATGCTGGAATTATTTAAAGTAATTACCCATACACTATAACTACTTATGTCATTTGCGTTCATCATACTATTTTTTGCTTTACTTATCTGGATCAAAGCCTTTATCCATGACAGAATCTCACGGTTTGTCCTGCTGTCTTTCGTGGCTTATTGGTGTTTCGCCCTTTTCTCCTCGACGCTGTCTCCGCTGGGCCTGTTCCCGATCAGCGACGGCACCTACGGGGTTCTGACCTTGGGTGTCCTGTCTTTCGTCTTCGGAATGAGCATCGTAAGTACGAATTCCGAGACGAAATTGAATACATACGATCTGACGCAAATCAAAACGATATTCAACAAAACCCTGTCCAGCAGGATTTTGATCTGTGTCTATATAATTTTCACACTAATCGCACTCAAATACAGCACGAAGGCATTGATCATATCTGCCCTGCAGGACAGCGCCTCTGAAATGGCTGCCGAACGCGAAACGCTGATTTTTGAGGAAAACTATTGGGTAAGCCAGGCATATACCTACCTGATGTTCCCCCTGTTTAATTTCGCATCGATGGCCATTGCTTACATCATCATGTATCAACTCAAAGGTCATCGACTGATGTTATCCATACTATTGTGTTACGCCGCAACCTTTTCCATTCTGGCGGCAGGCCGTTCGCAATTCATGGTCATCCTGCTCTATTTCTTGATCGTTTTCGTTTGCATGGAAAGAGGAAAAGCCATTTTATCTGTAAATTCCAAGCAATTGAAACGCATTGTCATGATCGGATTATTAGCCGTCGGATTGTACATAGGAATGTCCTATATGACGAATTTCCGGAGAACCGGAGAATTACAAAATTCAGAAACGGCGGCGGATTCGCAGATGGATTCAAATATGGCAGAAACCATATTATCATATTCTACCCTCCCTCTGAAACTCTTTGACATCGCTTTGAACGAGGACTATCTTACGCGTCTGGGAGGCTATCGCTACGGACGAGCGACTTTTGCAGGTATGGATGTCGTGGCATGCGGTGCTTTGCGGCGTGCCGGCATCGACGTAGAATCATCCTCGGAAATCGTATATTATCTCCAGGATACCTGGGAGCCGGTTTCTTCGACCACCTCGGCCAACTACGCCTACACCGGACTGTTTTATCATTACATGGATTTCGGCATCTGGGGTGTATTCTTCTTTCCCTTCCTTTTCGGCATGGCATTCCGATACGTGATCCGCCTATTCAACCGCACCCCTTCCGTACCGATGCTCGCTCTGATAGGCATTTGCTATTTCATGATGCTGCATTCAGTGTTCACCTGTTATTTTATAAAACCCTGGATCGTTCTGTATATCATTCTGTTAATCATCTGGCACCGTAAATTACAAAAGAATGTCCCAATCTACTCTGGAACCGACTCTGCATATCGGCTGTAGTACCGACGACAATTACGTACACCATGCCTGCGTAATGCTCTGTTCGTTGCTGGAAAACAACCCCGACGATCGCATCGTCGTGCATTTATTGCATGAAAAGCTGACCCCCAAGAATCAGAAAGCGATCTCGCACCTGGTTGAACGTTACAAGGCGGAAATAGTCTTCCATCGGGTCGATACGACCAAGCTGGCCGGCGTCAAATTCCGGAAAAAAAGGCCTCTTTCGCTCGCGGCCTACTACCGGCTTTTACTCTCGTCACTCCTGCCGCAAACGGATAAAATACTCTATCTGGATGTCGATATGGTCGTTCTGGGCAAAATCAAACCTCTGTTCGAACTGGATATCGAGCCGTATGGCGTCGCCGCAGTAAAAGACGTCGTTCCATGCATCGATGAACACCGGGTGCAGCTGTCTATCCCCTACGGTCAGGACTACTTTTGTTCGGCATTGATGCTCATCAACTTGAAATACTGGCGTGAGCACGATTCCGAGGCACGACTATTGGAATTCGCAAAACGGGAACGCAAAATTTTCTGCCACGATCAGGATGCCCTGAATTATGTATTCAAAAACAGTTGGTACCAATTGCCTCCCAAATGGAACCGCTTCAGCGGATGGCTTTTCCCGGACCGTTATTTCAAAACCAAACAGGATAAACAAGAATATTACCGATCGCCGGCAATTATCCATTTCAGCGCCTACAATCCGGCGGATCGTAAATTATTCGTCCCGCTCGAAACGTACTACAAGAAATATTTGACGCTTTCGGGCTTCCAAATGGCATACAAGCCGATCCGGATCGGACAGAGAATAAAATCGTTCCCGATCGCATTATTGAGAAAGCTGAAATTTGAATATTTAAGGTACAAATATTCGAGATAGATCCGATTTATGCAATACAAGGTAATGGTGCTGTTATCGTCGTATAACGGTGAAAAATACATCCGAGAACAATTGGACAGCATTCTCACCCAGCAAGGGGTCGAGGTGACGCTGCTTGTCCGTGACGACGGATCCCGCGACGCGACACCCCGAATCCTCCGGGAATATGCCGAGCGATGCAAAAACGTCATCGTACTCCCGGAGGAAAACGTGGGTTGTGTGAGCAGTTTCCGAAAGCTGCTGACGGAAGCCTATAATTATATCGATCGAGTCGATTATTTCGCCTTCGCGGATCAGGACGACGTATGGCTGCCGGAAAAATTGAAATCGGGAGCATCGATCCTTGCCGGACTACGACAGGAGGTTCCTTCGATGTATTGCTCCAACTTGACGGTAACGGATGAAAATCTGAATCCTTACGGGCTGATGCACACTTCGCTGCAGGTCCCCGATATGAAATGCAGATCCCTATTTTACAACATTGCCACCGGCTGCACCCTGTTGTTCAACAAACGAATGGTCGAATTGTTCCACACGCATCCTCCGAAATTTCTGAAATACCACGATGCCTGGATCTATCAAACCTGTCTGTTCTTGGGAGATGTCTATTACGATATGACACCCCACATCTTATACAGACAGCACGGCAACAATGTCGAAGGAGCACACCTATCTTCCCTGGCGAAACTGCGCCACAAACTGAAAAAGCTGACAAATTCAGCCGGTCACACTTCGGACGAAGTAGCCCGGGAACTGTTGGAAGTATACGGTAAATCCGGGTTATTGTCTTCGGTGGACTCAAAACACATTGGAATATTGGCCGAGTACAAAAAAAGCTTCCGCAGCCGACTCCGGCTGCTTTTTCCACCCAAAGACAGCGGGCTGAATCGACAGGAAGCAGGCTACAATCTTATTTTGAAATTACGCATTATCTTCGGATATCTTTAACTCTATATCATGACGACGAAAAAAGCTCGCGTTATCGCACTTTATTTACCACAATTTCACCCCATTCCCGAAAACGATGCCTGGTGGGGCAAGGGTTTTACCGAATGGACAAATGTCGCCAAAGCAAAACCCCTGTTTAAAGGACATTATCAACCTCATATTCCCGCCGATCTGGGCTTCTATGACCTACGCTTGCCGGAAGTAAGGGAAGCGCAAGCCGAACTCGCACGGGAAGCCGGAATCGAAGGGTTCTGCTATTGGCATTATTGGTTCGGAAACGGACGCCGCTTGCTGGAGCGGCCTTTCAATGAAGTGCTCGAAAGCGGAAAGCCGGATTTTCCGTTCTGTCTGGCTTGGGCCAACCACTCCTGGAGCAGCAACAGTTGGAAAAAAGGATTCGCATTGCAAAAAAACACTTTGTTACTGGAACAAACTTATCCCGGAGAACAGGATTACATCGACCATTTCCATGCAGTACTGCCCGCTTTGCAGGATAAACGGTATATATGCGTGGACGGCAAACCTTTGTTCGCGGTATTTCGTCCTCACGATTGTCCGGATATGGCCCGCTTCATCGCCATTTGGAGGGATTTGGCCGTCAAAAACAGATTGCCCGGTATCTATTTCGTAGGCATGGTAAACAATGCCCGTAATAAAACCAGCATGATCCCTTCGGTCAACAATGCGGCGGAATGTTACAACAGCGTGCTCGAGCTGGGATTCGACGCCGTTTGTTCCCAGGGTTTGATGCGAGCCGACATATTGGCAAACAAAATGTTCCTCGCCCATGAAGTCCTGAGTCGAATATTCAAGATAAACCACCTGATAACGTATGACCAGGACAAAATCAACAAAAACCTGTTGGTCGAAGAAGACAAATGGGAGAACGTATTTCCGTCCATATACTCGAATTGGGATCGAAGTCCCCGTGCAGGGAAAAAAGCAGCGATTTATGTCAACAGCACCCCGAAGGTTTTCGAGAAATTACTGAGAAATGCCATCGAGTTGATAAAAGACAAGGACGACGAACATAAAATCCTCTTCCTACGCTCCTGGAACGAATGGGGTGAAGGAAATCACGTGGAGCCCGATTTAAAATATGGAAAAGGCTATCTGGAAGCACTGAAAAAATGCCTTTTGGAATAAATCATAAATACCACAACTATATAAAATGGACGATTTTTTAAAAGGCACAACGCTGACATTTCGTATCCTGTACCGAATGAACATCATGCGGGATTACCAAAAACACGGAAGAATTACGTTTTTCAAACTGATCTACTTCATCCTGGCTACTTTTGTAAAGCGCATCCTGTTCACATATGCTTATATGGAATATATATTTGAGCCTCTCAACAAAAAGTTCATACGCCCTACTTTCTGGAGATGGATCGGGTGTAAGGTCGGGAAAAATGTACATATCGGACATTTCGTTTCCCTGGATTTCGGGAACGCGCATTTAATAACCATCGAAGACAACGTCGTGCTCAGCAACAATGTAATTTTATTGTGTCATAGGAGAGATATACAAAATTATCGGGGGGGGGGAAGCGGCAACTAAGTTGCCTTTCATATATGCCGGCGTCCACCTGAAGCGAGGTTGCCAGATCGGGGTCCAGAGCATCATCATGCCCGGCGTAACCATCGGACAAGGTGCGATCATCGGCAGTGGATCCGTCGTAACAAAAGACATCCCCGACTGGACGATCGCGGTCGGATCCCCGGCAAAAGTAATCAAGGAATTAAAGTAAAAACGACATGAAAAAACTTTTCCTGGTATTCAGCGTCGATTCAGCGTTGCTCTCCCATCGAAAAGACCTGGCCGTTGCAGCCTTAAAACAAGGTTATGAGGTGACGATCGTGGCAAAAGATACGGGACATAAATCCCAGATCATGCAAATGGGATTTAAGTTTGTCGACCTGCCGATCAACCGGGTAGGCACAAATATATTTGAGGAATTTAAAACACTGTACTTCTTAATCCGCCTGTACAAAAAGGAAAAACCGGATATCGTGCATCACGTGGATCTCAAAATCGTTTTGTGGGGTGGTCTCGCGGCCAGATTGACTAAAACGCGCAGTGTGGTAAATGCAGTCAATGGGCTCGGTACATTTTTTGCTGATGGAAATTTCGATTCCCTCTCCAAACGGATTTTCATGCGGATCATCAAATTTTCCCATAACAGGTCTAATATCACGACAATATTCCAAAATAAAGACGATAAATCCATTTTTATCGACCGGAATATCCTCAGAGAAACACAGACCTTTATGATTAAAGGATCGGGTATCGACCTCAAAACCTATGCAAAAAAAGATCTACCGCACAACGATCCCATAAAAATCGTATTCGCTGCGCGTATCATCCAGGAGAAAGGAATCCTAGATTTGATCGACGCCGCAGAAATCCTTCGTCCCGAATATGAGAACAAATGTCAAATCCTGATATGCGGAGACATCGAATCGAACCCTCACGCCATTTCCAAAGAGGAACTCGACCGACGATGCGACGGCCGGTACATCATATACAAGGGGCATTGTCCGAACATGCAACAAATCTTGGAAACGTCCGACATAGCCGTACTTCCTTCTTATTATAGAGAAGGATTGCCGAAATTCCTGATCGAAGCAAATGCAATAGGACGTCCCATTATTACAACGAACTCCGTCGGATGTAAAGATGCCGTCGTCGATGGCTACAACGGATTTGTCGTCCCCATAAAAAATGCACGGGCCATTGCTGAAAAATTGCGAATCCTGATCGACGATCCGCAATTGAGAGCCGAAATGGGAGACCATGCCCGGCGATATGCCGAACAAAATTTCTCGCTGGCCAACGTCATTGAAAACCATCTGTATATTTATCAAAGCCTAACAGTGAAATGAAACAGAGACAAATATCTTTTTCTCCGCCTGATATCAGCGAGGAAGAAATAAACGAAGTAAGACAAGCCCTGCGCTCCGGATGGATTACCACAGGACCGCGTACCAAGGAGTTCGAACAGGAAATCGCAGCATATTGCCATACGGAGAAAGCCGTCTGCCTGAACTCGGCGACAGCCTGCATGGAGTTGATTCTCCGCATATTGGGTGTCGGCCCCGGAGATGAGGTTATCACTTCGGCATATACCTATACGGCTACCGCGAGCGTCACCTGCCACGTCGGAGCCAAAGTCGTTCTGGTCGATACGGCGTCTGGCTCCTTCGAAATGGATTACGACAAACTGGCCGATGCGATCACCGAGAAGACGAAAGTCGTGATTCCGGTGGATCTGGCTGGCATCGTCTGCGATTACGACCGTATTTTCGCAGCGGTCGAAAGCCGCAAACAACTATTCCGCCCCACGAACGAATTGCAGAAAGCCTTCGGCCGGGTCATCGTTCTTGCGGATGCCGCCCACGCTTTCGGAGCAAAACGTGCGGGCCGGGTCTGCGGCGAAATCGCCGATTTCACCTCTTTCTCCTTCCATGCCGTTAAAAACCTCACTACGGCCGAAGGCGGGGCCCTTACGTGGCGTAATATTCCCGGCATCGACAACGAATGGCTTTACAAACAATTCCAGCTCCTTTCGCTGCATGGCCAAAGTAAGGACGCCCTGGCCAAAACGCAACTGGGAGCCTGGGAGTACGACATCGTTTCTCCGGCTTACAAATGCAACATGACAGACATTATGGCCGGTATCGGGCTGGTACAACTCAAGCGCTACCCCGAGCTGTTAAAGCGCCGTCGAGAAATCATCGAGTGTTATGACAAGGCGTTGCACAGGCTCAACGTACAGGTACTCGACCACTACGGTTCCGCTCTCGCTTCGTCCGGGCATTTATACCTGGTGCGGCTACTCGGGAAGGACGTTGCCGAACGCAACGATTTCATTACCCGGATGGCGGAACGAGGCATCGCTTGCAACGTCCACTACAAGCCGCTGCCCATGATGACGGCTTACAAGGCGCTCGGCTTCGACATCGAGGATTACCCCAACGCCTATGACATGTACCGCAACGAAGTAACTCTTCCGCTGCATACCCGCCTGACGGATGAAGATATCGACTATGTCCTTACGAATTTTACCGAAATCCTGTCCAAATAAACACACCGCTTGAAACGCACGTTCGATCTCATAGCAAGTAGTCTGGGTTTACTGTTATTGAGCCCTCTTTTCCTCATGCTCGCCATTTGGATCAAAATCGATTCCGAAGGTCCGGTTTTTTACCGCCAGGTACGTGTAGGAAAAGGAAACCGGGATTTTCAATTATTCAAATTCCGCTCGATGCGCGTAGGTTCCGACCAAAAAGGACTTATCACCGTCGGAGGACGCGATCCACGCGTGACTCGTTCGGGATATTACATCCGTAAATACAAACTCGACGAGTTGCCTCAGCTCATCAACGTATTCATCGGCGATATGAGCCTGGTGGGTCCCCGGCCGGAAGTCCGCAAATACGTCGATCTTTATACCCCCGAGCAGATGCACGTACTCGACGTTCGACCCGGCATTACGGACCTGGCTTCGATCCGCTACCGCAACGAAAACGAACTGCTTGCACAAGTCGAAGATCCCGATCGCTACTATGTGGAAGTAATCATGCAGGATAAACTACAACTCAACCTGGAATATGTCGAGAAGCAGTCCTTCCGGTTCGATCTGCAACTTATTTTCAAAACATTCTCAGAAATCATACGCAAATGACCTTCTCCTGCAAGCCCTTGAATACAGTCACATCGAAGCAGTTGTTTACATTGCTTCGGGCTGCGCTATGGCATGAAACTCCTTCGGACGATTTCATCCACGACCTCTCCGCCGACTCCTGGCAGAAAATATATAAAGTCGCAACGTCACAAGGCGTGCTGGCTATCGCATGGGACGGTTTAGAACAATTGATCGCAGAGGGTCTAATTCCGCAAGAACGGCAACCGCCCCTGCAACTGAAAATACAATGGGCCTATAACGTCGAACAGATTGAAAAACGTTCGGCAGAACAAGTTCGGGTACTATCGGAACTTACCGCATTTTACCACAAGCACGGAATTCCGACCATGCTTTTGAAGGGCTACGGCGTAAGCCTGGATTACCCTATTCCGGCTCATCGTCCCTGCGGAGATATCGACATATGGCTTTTCGGGCAGCAAGAGCATGCAGACGCCCTGCTGCATAGGGAAAAAGGCACGGCGATCAATTTAGAAAAGCACCATCACACAGTCTTTTCACTGGACGGAATTACGGTTGAAAATCATTACGATTTTCTGAATGTTCATGCGCATGCTTCAAACCGAGAAATCGAAAAAAAGCTCCAAGAGCTAGCAGCCGAACCTGAAAAAAAAGTACTGCTGGGGGAAGCTCCGCTCTATCTCCCATCCGTCGATTTCAATGCGCTCTTCCTGCTCCGCCATACAGCAGGACATTTTGCTGCTGAAAAAATCGGCCTCCGGCATCTGATCGACTGGACGATGTTTATTGACCGACACAGTGAGGAAATCGACTGGACAGCGTTGAAACTGATTGTCTACAAAATGAACATGCACCGCTTTCTTCGCACCCTGTGCGCCCTGTCGATCGATTATCTGGGACTGGACGAATCGAAAATTCCACCCTTTGAACGGGATGCACAGCTCGAAGAACGAGTAATGAACGAACTCCTCCATCCGGAGTTTTCGGAAAAAGTCCCCAAAGGCAACATTTTCACCATAGTACGCTTCAAGTTCCGCCGCTGGTGGGCCAATCGCTGGAAGCACCGGATCGTTTACCGAGAAAACCTGCTGAGCAGTTTCTTCCGATCTTCCTGGTCGCATCTCTTAAAACCGAAATCCATTAAATAGTCCGAAATAAAGGCAGAACTCTTGCGGGTTCTGCCTTTTATATTCCATTTTGACTATCTTTCGGACGTATTTCCGGTACGATTCTCGTAAGCGGAAAAAATGAGCAACAACAGACCGCATGAAACAAAACATTCGCGACAACCATATTACCCAGCCTGGGAACGATTGGGCCTGGTGGAAAGAAACGATCGTCTATCAAATCTATCCCCGCAGTTTCAAGGACAGCAACGACGACGGCATCGGGGACCTGAACGGAATCACCGAAAAACTCGACTACCTGCATGGGCTGGGAATCGAAACCCTGTGGCTCAATCCGATCTTCGCCTCGCCCAACGCCGACAACGGCTACGACATCAGCGATTACCGGCAGATCATGCCTGACTTCGGCACGATGGAGGATTTCGACCGGCTCCTGAAAGAAACACACGCACGGGGCATGCGTCTTCTCCTCGACCTGGTGCTGAACCACACCAGCGACCAGCATCCCTGGTTCCGCGAGGCCCGCACCTCGCGGGAGAACCCCTACTACGACTACTACCTCTGGTGGCCGGAGGAACAGGGCCACCCGCCCTACCGCAAGAGCCATTTCGACGAGAAGGGCGATGCCTGGTGTTACAACGCCCCGACACGCTCCTACTACCTGCACTATTTTGCCCGGCAGCAGCCCGACCTCAACTGGCAAAGCCCCAAGGTGCGGGCCGAAATCTACGACATTCTGCGTTTCTGGCTCGACAAGGGGGTCGATGGATTCCGTCTGGATTCGATTCCCTACATCGCAAAAGACACGTCGTTTCCGGAGATCGACCTTCGCAAATACCCGGACGTATTTCCCTATTACTCGCTGGGACCGCACCTGCACGACTACCTGCACGAAATGAACCGCGAGGTATTCTCCCGCTACGACTGTACGACCGTCGGCGAAGGCTCGAAAACCGCCCCCGAAGAGGGGTGGAAATTCATCGCACCCGAACGGCAGGAGCTCGACATGCTCTACCACTTCGGCGCGGCGGACATCCGCAACGAAACGGAGGCGGACGATCCCGCAACCGGTATCCCGTACAGCCTGCTCGCCCTCAAGCGTATGTACGCCAAATGGGACGCAGCCGTAGGCGACGGCTGGCCTACGATCTATCTGGGCAACCACGACCAGCCGCGCATGGTTTCGCGCTTCGGCAGCGACGCCCCCGAGTGGCGCGACCTGTCGGCCAAAATGCTCACGATGTTCCTGCTCACGATGCGGGGAACCCCCTATTGGCTGGCCGGCGACGAACTGGGCATGACCAACATCCGATTCACCCGCATCGAAGAGTACGACGACATTGACACGCGCAACCACTACCGCAAACTCCTGCGGGAAGGCGGCGATACGGAACAATTCCTGCGCGAGCAGCAGGAAATCGGACGCGACAACGCCCGCACGCCCTACCAATGGGATGGAACGCTCTACGCGGGATTCTCCACGGCGAAACCCTGGCTTCGCGTCAATCCCAACCACACGGAGGTAAACGCCGCCCGGGAGCTATGCGACCCCGATTCCGTATTGAACTTCTTCAGACGGGTCGTAACGCTGCACAAAGAACATCCGGACCTGGTTTACGGCTCGTTCCGGCTGGTCGATGCAGACAACCCGCAGGTATTCGCCTACCTGCGGGAAGGGACAGGCCGAAACTACCTCACAGTCCTGAACTTCAGCCCGAAGGCTGCCCGGTTCGACCCGAAAACGGATTTGACCGAAGCCATGCCATTGCTGCATAACTACCCTGCCCCACCGATAGCCGAAAAAGAAGGCCCGATCGAACTACGGCCTTACGAAGGGATACTGTACCGGCTCGCATAACAGCGAACCGCACCGAAGTTGCGTTTAACCCATTCCGAACGCCCCCACAAGTAAAGGCCGGCCGCCAAACTCCCGCCAAAGAACCGACATTTTACAAATGCAAAAGACGGAAACCGCAGGGTTTCCGTCTTTTGCATTTTCGACCTAAATTCCTATTCCCACTCGATCGTTGCGGGCGGCTTGGAAGAGATGTCGTACACTACGCGATTGACCCCGCGCACCTTGTTGATGATGTCGTTGGACACCGCAGCCAGAAAATCGTACGGCAGGTGCACCCAGTCGGCCGTCATGCCATCGGTCGAAGCTACGGCACGCAGCGCCACGCAGCTCTCGTACGTGCGCTCATCGCCCATTACGCCGACGCTCTTCACGGGCAGCAGAATCGCTCCCGCCTGCCATACCTGGTCGTAAAGTCCCCACTCGCGCAGGGCATCGATATAGATTTTATCCACATTTTGCAGAATTTCCACCTTCTCCGGGGTAATATCGCCCAGAATACGGATCGCAAGGCCCGGACCGGGGAACGGATGCCGCCCCAACAGCTGCGGATCGATGCCGAGGGACTTACCCACGCGGCGCACCTCGTCCTTAAAGAGCAGGCGCAGCGGCTCGACGATTTTCAGGTGCATCTCTTCGGGCAGGCCGCCGACGTTGTGGTGCGACTTGATCATCGCGGCAGGTCCCTTGACCGATGCCGAAGCGGACTCCACCACGTCGGGATAGATCGTACCCTGCGCCAGCCACTTTACGTTCTCGATCTGCTTGGCCTCGGCATTGAACACCTCCACGAAATCGCGGCCGATGATCTTGCGCTTCTTCTCGGGATCGGTCACTCCGGCCAGGTCGCCCAAAAACCGGTCGTGGGCCTTGACACCCTTGACATTCAAACCCATCCCCTTGTACGATTCGAGCACGCTGTCGAACTCGTTCTTGCGCAGAAGCCCCGAATCCACGAAGATACAATAAAGGTTTTTGCCGATCGCCCGGTGCAGCAGCACGGCAGCCACCGACGAATCGACACCGCCGGAAAGACCGAGCACTACACGGTCGTCGCCCAACTTCTCACGCAATTCCCGGACGGTCGTTTCGACGAAACTCTCCGGCGTCCAGTCCTGTTTGCAGCCGCAAATGCCGACCACGAAATTCCGAAGCAGCGTAATGCCGTCCGTCGAATGATACACCTCCGGATGGAACTGAATACCCCAACTCCGCTCTCCCTCGATACGGAAGGCGGCATAGCGCACGTCCTCCGTGCTGGCGATCACCCGGTAGGTGTCGGGAACCGAGGTAATCGTATCTCCGTGCGACATCCACACCTGCGTAGGCGACGGAACTCCCTGCATCAGCGGATCGGACGGCTCGACGACCGTAAGCATCGCACGTCCGTACTCCCGGCTGGGAGCCGACTGCACTTCGCCGCCGTAGAAATGAGCCAGGTATTGTGCGCCGTAGCAGACGCCCAGCAACGGCAGACGACCTTTGATCGCCGTCAGATCGGGCTTCGGGGCTTTCTCGTCCCGTACGGAAAAGGGACTTCCCGAAAGAATGACGCCCCGCACCGAAGCATCCAGTTCAGGGATCTTGTTGAAAGGGTGGATCTCGCAATAGACGTTGAGTTCACGCACGCGGCGTGCGATCAACTGCGTGTACTGCGATCCGAAATCCAGAATGACTATTTTTTCCTGCATCTATCCTAATTTGGTTTTATTTTCTTCACTCGCATTTTCCGAATTATCCTTTTTCATACGGTACAGATTCACGGCGATACGGACGACGAAAAAATAGAAAAGCGCCGATGCCAACACCAGATGGCGCATCCATGCGTACCGACAGCCCGTAAACCACCAGATCGCCAAAAGCGTCAGAACAACGAACACCGCCGCCCAATCGTATCGGGTCGTTCGCAACCGATTTCTTCGGAAATTCGACATAGCGGGTCAGGAGTTTAGCGCTCGCTGCTGTAATTCGGCGCCTCGCTCGTGATGGCAACATCGTGGGGATGGCTCTCCTGCATACCTGACGAGGTGATGCGGATGAATTGAGCCTGCTTGAGCGCCTCGATGTCCCGCGCACCGCAGTAACCCATACCGGCGCGAATACCGCCGACCAACTGGAAAACCGTTTCCGAAAGCATTCCCTTGAAGGGCACACGGGCCACGATACCTTCCGGGACCAGTTTATTGATATTCACATCGCCCTTCTGGAAGTAGCGGTCGGCCGAACCGGCTTTCATAGCGTCCAACGACCCCATGCCGCGATAGCTCTTGAACTTGCGGCCGTTGTAAATGATCGTTTCGCCCGGAGCCTCCTCCGTACCGGCGAACATCGAACCGATCATCACGCAGTCGCCGCCTGCGGCAAGCGCCTTGACGATATCGCCCGAATAACGCAAACCGCCGTCGGCAATGACCGGAATGCCGTACTTGCGGGCTACGGACGCAGCGCCGTAAATAGCCGACAACTGCGGCACGCCCACGCCCGCAATGACGCGGGTCGTACAGATCGAACCGGGGCCGATACCCACCTTCACGCCGTCGGCACCGTTGGAAATCAGGAACTCGGCGGCTTCGGCCGTGGCGATATTGCCTACGACCACCTCCAGATCCGGATAAACCGCCTTGATCTTGTGCAGCGTATTCTTCACATTGACCGAATGGCCATGGGCCGTATCGAGCACGACGGCATCGACATCCTCATCGACGAGCGCCTTCACGCGATCCATCACGTCGGGTGTGATGCCGACCCCCGCCGCAACGCGCAGACGGCCTTTCGCATCCTTACAGGCGTTGGGATGGTCCTGCACTTTCGTAATATCCTTATAGGTAATCAATCCGACGAGCTTGCCGTCGGCATCGACTACGGGCAACTTCTCGATTTTGTTGCGCAGCAGAATGTCGGCCGCACGCTGCAAGTCGGAGTTGTGAGTGGTCACCAGCCCCTCCTTGGTCATCACCTCGTCGATCTTGCGGTTCATATCGCGCTGGAACCGCAAATCGCGGTTGGTCACGATGCCGATCAAATGCTGATCCGGAGCCACGACGGGAATACCGCCGATCTTGTTCTCCTTCATCAATGCCAGCGCATCGCCTACGGTATCGTCCTTGGAAATAGTGATCGGGTCGTAGATCATACCGTTTTCGGCACGCTTCACCTTCCGCACGTGAGCCGCTTGCTCGGCAATCGACATATTCTTGTGAATTACGCCGATACCGCCTTCGCGGGCCAGGGCGATAGCCAGAGGCGCCTCGGTCACCGTATCCATGGCGGCCGATACGATCGGGATGTTGAGTTGGATGTTTCGGGAAAAACGGGTCACTACGCTGACCTCACGCGGCAACACTTCGGAGTATGCGGGCACCAAAAGCACATCGTCGAACGTAAGTCCTTCGGGTTGCACCTTCTCATTGATAAAAGACATAGGAGTGAGATTTTGTTGCCTGCAAAAGTAATCATAATTTTTGGATTATTTTTCGTACACGCCCCGAATTTCCAAAAAATCGGCTCCACAGCAAGAAAAACATCCTTACAGCAGGGCGACCGTTTCAAAATCACGGGCATCAAGCCACCACGACGCTGCCGAAGCGTATTGTTTGCCTCTGGAGAGCGAGGTCTCGGCATCCAAGTATCACCTTTTTCAAAAAACGATTCCCGTATGAAATTTTATTACAATTCTATCGTTTAATTAATATAGTGCGCTTGATTTTAAGTTTTTACTTCATAAAAATATAGGCGGCGCATCGGCAAACTATCGTCCTGCAAGCCGAATCACCGAAAAGATACATGATACGTTAGACACTCTTCTATCATGAAAAGAATTCTGCTTTTTATTACGGCAACGCTTTTGCTCGCCTCCGGAACCTCCTGCTCGGACGACAATACCGGTTGCAATCCGACCAGCGACGAATTAGGGATTCCCGATAGGGATGGCCATGATGCTAATGGAGTGGAGATATGGCAATCGGAGAGATTGATTTTTCAAGACTATTATTCTTTAATCCAAGAAGAAATAGAGCAAAAAGCAACGATAAAATCAGTCTGGTGGCTTTCCCCCGCCAAGGAAGAATGCAGTGTCCGCTGGAATTGTTCGGCTCCTATTATGGGGAAAACAGATCATTCCTCTCCCTATATAATCAATCTCAATTACAATATGAATTCATCGCAAATTACGATTGACTTAACAGATGTAACGGACAATTTTACCGTCGAAGCAATTGTTTCCATTGGGAATCTATCCATACGTCGATTCCAAACTATCCCAATTGTGACAAATGAGATTCGATGCGATGCATTTTATTACACCTTCGGGACACCACTCACGCAATTAGAAAATAATATAGACAATGAAAATACACTCAACTCTGATATATTAAAGGCGACCTATTATGCAAGAACTCGTCCGGTCAATTTTCTCGGATTTACGAATTTACCGGGACAAAGATTAGAAAAATTATACTGCACGGCCACAATTGCAGATCCGAATCCTCTACATGATTTACAATATGCGTGCAAGATATGTTTATCTCCTGAAGAACCAGAATTTGAATTACAAAGCAGATCGGAGAATGTGTATCGCGTTCTGAATCCCCAACAGTGGGAAGTAAACGGCCTGCGCTGCACACTCGAAAATACGACCTGGCGACAGTTAGGTGCTTTAGACGATACGGATGATACGGAGTTTGCATGCCTTACTATTGAAAAAATATAATCAAATCATGAAAAAGAGTTTATTATTCCTAATAACTGCGACTACTCTTATAACTGGAATATCCTGCTCGGACGACAATACCGATTTCGATCCGACCAGCGACGAATTGGGGATTCTTTATAAAGATGGTCATGATGTCTATGGCGTGGAAGTTTGGACGCCGGAAGAGGTAAGTTTCACGGACTATTACTCATTGATCGACTCGACAATTCACGAGAAAAACACAACTAAATCGATTTGGTGGCTTTCCCCGATCGGAGAAAAAAATAATATCCATTGGAATTATTCAGCTCCTGTTACAATGAGAATGGATGAAGTATCTCCCTCTATGACAGCACCTAACAACAATTTGAATAAATCACAAATCGATATAGATTTAACGAATGTAACAGACGGTTTTACCATCGAAGCAATCATTACTATTGGAGATCAATCGATACGGCGTTTTCAGACTATCCCTGTAAAAAAAAGTGTATATAAATGCGACATTTTCTTTTATACATTCGGGGTGAATTTAGAACAAATGGAACACGATTGGATCAATAATGAAGGAACCATGAATACCGCTACCTTGAAAACGGCACGGTTCGTACAATCATTTCAAACTATTGATTTTTTAGGATTTACAGATCCGCCTCTCAAAAATTAGTGAAATTATACGGAACGGCTTCCGGAAAGAATAATTTATCACTCGATCTGTTAAGGGAGGGGTGCATGCGTTGCTATATACCGGAAGAACCGGAATTTGAATTACAAAGTGGGACAGAGAATATTTATCGTGTTCTGAATCCTCAACAGTGGGAAATCAATGGTTTGCGCTGCACACTCGAAAATACGACCTGGCGACAGTTAGGTGCTTCAGACGATACGGACAATACGGAGTTCGCGTGCCTTACTATCGAAAAATTATAACCTTTCAAAGAAACGGATGCTCTTTGAGCATCCGTTTCTTTATAACTAATCATTTTTTAATACGTAGTACATAAGTACCATTATTTTTTGTATCTTCATCAAGAAATATCTGACCTGGTTGCATATTTACTGGAAAAGATCCGGTAGGAATACCAACAGGTAGATTATTGATCTTCAACATAGTATTTATTTGGGAAGTTTCCAAATAAAAAATAGAGTTTTCTCTTCTTTTTAAGTCCAGTAGATTTGGTGATATGGTATTCACATATGCATTACTGGGCGCCGACACTACAACACCAATGGAAGTCAATTTTGCAGTGGCATTTTCACCTCTTACTGTAACGGTATCGAACTCTCCGTTCGAAGCTTTCACAGTCCCGGACGCCGTAACGGTATTAACCTCCAAGTCATCCGGTATATCCATGGGGAAATCGCCCTCGATCTTTGAAGCGGTCAGGGTTCCCTTCGTCGTGATATTGCCTGTGGCGACGATGGTCCCCGCATCGATCCGACTCTTGACATTCAACGTATTAGTTTCCACTTCGCCTTTATTATTGATCGTTGAAGAATTAATTGTACCCACGTTCATAACTTCAGCATCCATAGCTCCGTTGCCTATATGCATACGATCCCGGTCGGTCATACTAAACGAATCAATTCCTTCATACCATACGACAAGGATTTTACCTTCTGAAGTAAATTCCTGTACTAAAGCTGACTGGCGTTTAGCATCACTGCGATTACCGAGCTGAGCGATCCAATCGCCCGGTTGAGGCTCGCCGGTTCCTTCGGAATCGGTACTCGAAAACTCGATCCAGTCTTCTCCCGCAGCTGTTACCAGTTTCCAATATTGACGAGTTGCAGCACCGGATGCCGAATTTTTCTGAAGGAAATAGACTTGATCGTTTTTCACAAAGTTGTTGCAACCGTAAAGAAATTCCAAATCGGCATGCCAAATATTATCCTGGGTTTGCGGCGTATAGAGTGTCGGTGAAGAGGAAAACTCGACCTTCGCATTCCGGAAATATACAATGGCTCCAGCGGTATTATTATATATCTGAAAATTCCGCATACCGGTCGGTGTCAAAACCGTCGATATCCGAATCCATCGCCCCACTTGATATTCCGCAAGCTCGACGATACTTTTCGTTTCATCCGCAGCTCCCAAACGAATCTGCGCCGGAGCCTCGGCGAAGACATCGACCGAAGTCGCCATCGGCCGTCCCTGGGAACAAAGCGGGGCATCTTCGAAATAGTCGAGCCAGACCCCTGCCGATGATCCGGCACCTACGGTTTTCATACACGATTTACCGTGAAAATTTCCGAACGAAAGGTTGCTGCCGTTCGTCGTTTTCCAGTTGGCAGCCGATGCCAGCGAAGTGTCCGCACCCGGCTTCATCGCTGCGATTTTGTTTCCCTTTACCTGTTCCGCAGCGACGATCCGGGCGGATGCCGAAGAAAAAATCACGCGGTCGCTCATCATAGTACTGAATGTTCCGGGACGGGATGCCTGTTCGGAACGGTCGGCGGACAACGCCCTTGCACTTGCGTTCTCCAGTCTGGACGGATTTTCCGTCGCATCGATCTTCTTTTTCATAAGCAATAGCGGTTTAATTATTTATTTACTTGGGTCAGCAGCGGGAATCTTCGCCAGAAGATACCCTCCCGCCATTCATTCTCAATCGATCTTCACCTGCGGTCAAAACCCGAATCGGCCTGTCTGCCGGGATTTCGGCCTCATTCTTTTATAAAGATAGCAAATAAATTATTGCATTCCAAACGAAACGTGCGCTATTTTCGAAGATCGGGACAAATCCGTTCCCGTCCCTTTCCCGAACTTTCGAGATCGGCAATCCCCGTAATGGATCCGGCACTCTCACCCCGCCGCCGACATATCGCCGTACATACAGCGGTGAAAGCCACAATACGGTCTCGCGCCGTCCATCCGGCACGAAAGCCTATTCCCCTCAAGCATCGGTTCGCAGGAAACAGGACATAACGAAAAAATATCGGAAGCTCCGCCGGGAACTTCCGATACACATAAAGAGGATATAAAAACCCGTATTTCTAATATTGCTCCGACTCATTCGGGAAATCGCCCGATTTAACGTCCTCAACATAAGACGTGACCGCACCGGTCATCACCTCGTGCAAATCGGCATAACGGCGCAGGAAACGCGGCGAGAAACCCTTGTTGATCCCCAGCATATCGTGAATCACGAGCACCTGTCCGTCCACGCCGCCCCCGGCCCCGATACCGATGATCGGAATCCGCAGTTCGGAGGCGACCCGGGTACCCAGCGCCGCAGGAATCTTCTCGAGCACGATGGCGAAACATCCCGCGTCTTCGAGCAGATGGGCGTCCCGCACCAGCTTCTCGGCCTCCTCCTCGTCTTTGGCCCGCACGTTATAGGTGCCGAACTTATGAATCGACTGTGGCGTCAGGCCCAGATGCCCCATCACGGGGATTCCCGCCGAAAGGATACGGTTCACCGATTCGAGGATCTCTTCGCCGCCTTCGATCTTCACCGCATCGGCCTCGGTCTCCTTCATGATGCGGACGGCCGACTCGAGCGCCACTTTCGAATTTCCCTGGTACGTACCGAACGGCAGATCGACCACCACCAACGCACGGCGCACGGCGCGTGCGACCGAGCGGGCATGATAAATCATCATATCGAGCGTGATCGGCACAGTCGTTTCGTAACCCGCCATCACGTTGGCCGCCGAGTCGCCCACCAGGATCACATCGACCCCCGCCGCATCCACGATGCGGGCCATCGAATAATCGTACGAAGTCAGCATGGCGATCTTCTCCCGGCGCTGCTTCATCTCCCACAGACGATACGTCGTGACCGCCCTCACTGTACTCTCTACTGACATAGCATTATATATTTTCAATTTTCGAATCGGGAAACCTCCGGATATTCCTCCTTTTCCCTCCGGTAAACCGGGGCAAATTTAGCGCTTTGGCCGGATTTGCCAAAAAAAGTTCCACAAAACGACTCCTCCGGCCACCGAAACGTTCACCGAATGTTTGGTTCCGGCCTGCGGAATCTCGATTGCCCCGTCTGCCGCATCCACGACCTCCTGCGCCACGCCGTCCACCTCGTTACCGAACACCAGGGCGTATTTCTGCCCCGGTCGAGGCCGGAATTCATCCAGCATGACGGCTCCTTCGACCTGCTCCACGACGTAAATGAGATACCCCTGCGCACGCAGCGCAGCGATGCAGTCGGTCGTCGCGGCGAAATAGCCCCACGCAACGGTCAGCTCGGCTCCGAGCGCCGTCTTGTGGATCTCCCGGTTGGGCGGGGTGGCGGTGATGCCGCACAAGGCGATGCGTTCGACGGCAAAGGCGTCCGCCGTGCGGAAAAAGGCCCCGACGTTCTGCATCGAGCGCACGTTGTCCAGCACGACCGCCACCGGCATTTTCTCCATACGGGCGAACTCCTCGGCAGAGGGACGCCCCAGCTCTTCGTTGGTAATCTTTCTCATCGTTACAACTTCCCTGTTTTCACGGCAAAAGTAAGCAAATCCGAATATTTTAGCTAACTTTGGCGACCTGAATACACGCAAAAGCGTCCCGTTCCGCAGACGGCTCCGCCCGGCGGACCGGCAACCGGACGGAACGCGCGACAAACGACTACGATCGCCTATGAAGCAAATCGCACTTATCCTGACACTTCTGCTGGCTGCCGCCGGCGCCTCGGCCCAGGAGGTTTTCATCGGAGCCGACTTCGACACCCGGTTCGACAACCGCGAACACTCGGACTGCAACATCGATGATTCGCACACGTTCTTCAGCATGCGCCTGACCCCGAAGGCCGGCGTCATCTGGGCCGAAAAAAACCGACTGGTGGTGGCCGTCGATCTGCTGCAAGACTTCGGCGACAAAGAACACAAGTTCTTGAGTAAAGTGGATCCCCAGATCTACTACCAGTTCAACTCGAAGACGGCACAGGCCGTAGCCGGTATTTTCCCGCGCTCCCTGCTGCTGGCCCGATACGATCCGTTCTTCCTGGGCAGCGCCTACTCGTTCTATAATAATCGCATCCAGGGCTTGGCCGCCCACTATAAATCCCAAACGGGCTCCTTCATCGAGTTCGCCCTCGACTGGGAGGGAATGCGCTCGTACCAGACGCGCGAGAAGTTCCGCATCCTCTCGGGCGGCGAATACAAGGGACGCCACTGGTACGGCGGCTATGTCATGACACTGCTCCACTACGCCAAAACCGACAATACGGAGCTGGACGAAGGGGTCGTGGACCACATCCTGCTCAATCCCTACGTCGGCTACCGCTACCAGGGAGCCTACACCTTCGATGCACGGCTGGGCTACCTGCAAAGCCTGCAGCGCGACCGCCGCACCGAAGAGGGCTGGAAAGCGCCTAAAGGCGGGCGCCTCGCCCTGTCGGTAAGCCGCTGGGGTGTCTGTCTGCTCAACGAACTCTACGTCGGCGAGAACATGCTCCCCTTCTGGGACATCTACGGCTACGGACTGTATGCCGGCACGCCTTTCTACGGCACCCCCAAGAAGATCTACAACCAGACGGCCGTCACCTACAACCGCCGCTTCTTCAACAACACGGTGGGCGTTTCGGCCGGATTCTATTTCCATTACGACGGCGTGGGCCTGGGCCTGCAGCAGATCCTGAAAGTATCGGTCAATCTGCAAAAAACCGTTTACCGTCCCAAGAAATAGGCGCAAAGGCGGAAAAAAGTTATAATTTTGTAAAAAATATACCTGCTATGGCAATCGCAACCAACGACACCAATACCAAGGAGAAAGCCGCGAACTTTCTCGAAGAGATCATTCAGGAGTCCATCGCCAAAGGCGACACGCGCGTACAGACCCGTTTCCCGCCCGAACCCAACGGCTACCTGCATATCGGCCACGCCAAGAGCATCTGCATCAACTTCGGCCTGGCCAAGAAATACGGCGGCAAGTGCAACCTGCGTTTCGACGACACCAACCCGGTGAAGGAGGACGTGGAGTACGTGGATTCGATCAAGCGCGACATCCGGTGGCTGGGTTTCGACTGGGCGTTGGAACGCTATGCGTCGGACTATTTCGACCAGCTCTACGACTGGGCCGTCGTCCTGATCAAGAAAGGATTGGCCTATGTCGATGACCAGACGCAGGAAGAGATCCGCCTCACGCGCGGCACGGTATCCGAGCCCGGCAAGGAGTCGCCTTGGCGCAACCGCTCGGTCGAGGAAAACCTCGACCTGTTCGAGCGGATGAAAAAGGGCGAGTTCGCCGACGGCGAGAAGGTGTTGCGAGCCAAAATCGACATGGCGCACCCGAACATGCTGTTCCGCGACCCGATCATGTACCGCATCCTGCACGCCGAGCATCACCGCACGGGTAACAAATGGTGCATCTATCCGATGTACGACTATGCGCATGGCCAGTGCGATTCAATCGAACGGATCACCCACTCGATCTGCACCCTCGAATTCGACGTGCACCGTCCGCTCTACGACTGGTTCATCCAAGCGCTCGACATCTACCCCTCGCACCAGTACGAATTCGCCCGTCTGAACCTCACCTATACGATGATGTCCAAGCGCCGTCTTCTGAAACTCGTGCAGGAGGGCGCCGTGATGGGCTGGGACGATCCCCGCATGCCGACCATCTGCGCCCTGCGCCGCAAGGGTTATACGCCGGCTTCGGTGCGCAACTTCGCCGAAATGGTCGGCGTAGCCAAGCGCGACAACGTGATCGACCTGGGCAAGCTGGAGTTCTGCGTGCGCGAAGACCTGAACAAGGTCGCCGAACGCCGCATGGCGGTACTCAACCCGCTGAAAGTCGTCATCACCAACTACCCCGAAGGCAAAACCGAGCTTTTCACGGCGATCAATAATCCCGAAGACGAAAACGCCGGCACGCGCCAGGTGCCTTTCTCGCGCGAGATCTATATCGAACGCGACGACTTCATGGAGGTCCCGCCCAAGAAATACTACCGCCTGAGTCCCGGTACGGAGGTGCGCCTGCGCTACTCCTACCTGATCCGATGCGAAGAGGTCGTCAAGGATGCAGAAGGCAACATCACGGAGCTTCGCTGCACGTACGACCCGGAGTCGGGCAACGGTTCGTCGAGCGACGGCCGCCGCGTGAAAGGCGTGATCCACTGGGTATCGGCGGCCGATGCGATCGAAGCCGAAATCCGGCTCTTCAACCCGCTTTTCACGACCGAAGATCCCGACGACGTGGCCGAAGGCGGCAGTTGGGAGGACAATCTCAACCCCGATTCGATGATCGTCACCCGAGGCTATCTGGAACCGTCGCTTGGGGAGGCTCCCATCGGGCAGCCGTTCCAGTTCGAGCGCGTAGGGTATTTCTGCGCCGACACGGACTCCAAGCCCGGACACCCGGTATTCAACCGCACGGTGACCCTCAAGGATTCGTGGGCCAAGATCAACAAATAGATATTTCTTCTACGGTAAAATGAAAAAGCCGGAGCTATCGAAGCTCCGGCTTTTCGATTGATAAATCGTGTTTTCAATATTCGCCGTAAACTCCATATCGGACATTCACGGAAAATTTCCGACGCCCTGTCGTTGCTGTATTCAGGAGTAAAATATATCTTACATTTTAAAATACAGAGGGGTTCTAATTTCCTTCATACTCCAATCGATACCTTTGGCCCAATAGTCCTTATGCGTCGCTTTCAACACAAAGCCTTGCTTCTGATAGAACTTATAAACCAACTTGCGAAGTTCTGACGGTTATCTTGCGGACACGATCAATTGATTTCAACTTGTCGATTCTATATTCGAGCAGTTGCTTCCCAAGCGATTTTCCCTGATAATCGGGATGTATGATGTCCCAACTTATTTTGCCGACGGTTTTATCATCGGCAAAATTTATTCCGCCGCAACCAACGATCCTGTCATTCGTGACCAGCACATAATACAACTCTATTTCTCGATCCAGATAATCACTCAAATCAATTTCTTCTTCCGCCGCAAAATATTCTGGTGTATTCCGCCGGATCAATTCCATCACATCATCCTTGTCTGTCGTCCGATATTCCCTTATCGTAACCATTTCTCCGTTTTCCCTCTCAACACTCTATTTACCGCCCGCATAAGAGGAATACACTTCCCGGCAACGCAACGACCGTTATTTCTTCCGGGCGATCGTTCGAAACGGCAGGGCCAGCACCCCGAAGAACGCTTCGCCGAAGATACCGCCCGACATCTTGGAGGTTCCTTCGGTCCGGTCGGCAAAGATGATCGGCACCTCGCCGATGCGGAATCCCATCTTCCAGGCCGTATATTTCATCTCGATCTGGAATCCGTACCCCACCATCTCGATCCGGTCGAAATCGATCGCCGCAAGCACTTCCCGCTTATAGCCGACGAATCCGGCCGTCGCATCGCAGACGGGCATCCCCGTCACGATCCGCACATACCGCGAGGCGCAATAGGACATCAACAGCCGCGACATAGGCCAGTTCACCACCGTCACTCCTTTCGAATACCGCGAACCGACGGCGACATCCGCTCCGGCCTCCAATTCGGCGGTAAGCCGCAGCAGATCGTCGGGATTATGCGAAAAATCGCAGTCCATTTCGAACACGGCATCGTACGGGCGAGCCAGCGCCCAGCGGAATCCCTCGATATAGGCAGTGCCCAACCCCAGTTTTCCCGAGCGTTCCAACAGAAACAGACGATCCGGAAACTCCGCCTGCCGCTCCTTGACGATCGCTCCCGTTCCATCGGGCGAGCCGTCGTCCACCACGAGCAAATGGTAACCGCCCTCGAGCGACATCACCTTCGAGATCATCTTCGAAATATTCTCCCGCTCGTTATAAGTAGGTATGACAACCAGTTTTTCCATCCAAATACTTTCTTCAGGGTAATTATGTATTTCAGCGTACCTTTATCCGACAGTCACAGCTCCGAATCCGGCAGCCGCTTATTTGAGATTCGCAGCCGCATTTATAATTCTGCCTCTCCGGATCTCCTCTCGGAGAGGACTTGGGCCGCTACACACCCCCAAAGGTACACAAAAGTATATTATCGCCAGCTTAAATCGCCCCCGTCCGAACATCGACACATAAGGCAGCGGTCGCATTCGAATCGCCGCCCCTTTACAGCAACTTGCCGAACCGTCTGCGACCTAATAAATAACGCAGAACGATCGACCCGCAGTATATGCCCCGGGGCTTTCCCTTCACCGCACCGCGAACAGCCCGCCGCTTGGCGGCCAGCGCCTTGTGCGCCCGCAGAAAATCCCGCCACGCACGTCCCACGGCCCGCACGTAATCCGGACGCCCCTGCATCAGGTACGACAGCGCCGCGCACGAGTCGAGCACCGGACGCACGATAGCCACGACGCTCCGCTGCACCGGCGACGCACACTTGTAGAGCATCGCCAGATTATTGCGATGGTTGTAAAACACCTTCGAAGGCGATCCCTGCGCCAGACTCCCCCCGCCGAGGTGATAAACCCGGCTCCGGGGCTCGATCCGCACCCGGTAACCGGCCAGTTGCATCCGCCAGCAAAGGTCGATCTCCTCCATGTGGGCGAAAAAATCCTCGTCGAAACCGCCCAATGCCCGAAATACTTCGGCCCGGCAGCAGAAAGCAGCGCCGCTCGCCCAAAAAACATCGCGGGCATCGTCATACTGCCCTTCGTCCCGTTCGACACACTGCAAAATACGACCTCGGCAGAAAGGATACCCCAAGTAGTCGATGAAACCGCCCGAAGCTCCGGCATACTCGAACCGCGCAGGCTCGACGAGCGACAGCAGCTTGGGCGCTACGGCAGCCACGGTCCGATCCCGATCGAGCGTTTCGACGAGCGGTTCGACCCATCCGGCAGGCGTTTCGACATCCGAATTGAGCAGAATGAAATAGTCCGCATCGAGATACTCCAACGCCCGGTTATAACCTCCGGCGAACCCGTAGTTACGGTCCAGTACGATTCGCCCCACAGCGGGAAATTCGCGTTCGAGCACGCCGAGCGAATCGTCCGTCGAACCGTTGTCGGCCACGACGACGCCGACCCCTTCGGGAACCGATGCGAGCACCGAAGGCAGGAAACGGCGCAAATGCCCGGCACCGTTCCAATTCAGGATCACTATTTCTGTTTTCGTTCGCATTCCATGCGGGCCAGATCGGCCGGGGACTTGTGTTTCCACCGCTTGTGCGACCACATCCACAGGTCGGGGTATTCGCGGATCTTCTGCTCCAGACGCCGCACGTAGCGTTCCGTTATTTCATGGGGAGCCACCTCCTCTTCTCCGTCGTAAATCCGGTCGAAATCCATCTCGTAATAACCCGGTTTGACACGCCGCAGCCAACAGCAATATACGGGCAGACCGCAACGCAGCGCCAGCTTCTCCCCTCCGTCGAAAAAGATCGTATCCCGATTGAGGAAGCGGAACCAATGGCTGTCGGGACGGCGCGGCGGATTCTGATCGGCAATCAGTCCCATCACGATATTCTTGCCGTCGATTCCCTTCTCCCGATTTCGCAGATAGAAGCGCAGGGACTCAGCCATCGGTACCGGACAGATATTCGCATGGCTGCGCAGACGTTTGTACAATTCGTCGAAAACGCGACTCCGCAGGGGATGATAGACCGCCACGACCACCTGCGAAGGGACGATAATCCCCCAGAACGAACAGTATTCCCAGCACCCCAAATGAGCCGTCAGAGCGATCCAGTCCCGGCCCTCGACCGCAGCCATCTGCTTTTCCAGATCCTTTACGACGACGACCTGACGGCATTTCTCGTCGGTGAGTCCGGCCAGACTGAAGGTATCTACGAAAATCTCCGCCAAAGTACGGTAAAAACCTCTCCGGATAGCATGCAACTCCTCCAGGCTTTTCTCCGGAAAAGAGTTCCGCAAATTCTCCGTCACGACCCGATAACGGTAACGCAACAGGCGCAACGCACCGAAAACGGCCGGTTCCACCACGTAATAGCGAAACCAATACGGCAAAATGGAGAAAAACTTACAGAAAATCCAGAGGCTTTCCAGTCCGATCCTTCCCCAAAAACCCAGATTCGGGCTTTTCTGTCTTTCTACCTCCGGCTTACTCATTCGATTTCGGTTCTACGAACAGTTTCACATTATCGACCTTCGTGCGGACCGAAAGCCACTTGCGCAACTGCTCCCGGTCTATCTGGCGTTGGAAATCCTTCGGCGTAATAACGCAGACCAACAGCGTATCCAGCGGTTTGCCCGCAACGTCGAACATCACCCCTTTGGTAAGCGACATCGACTCCACGTTATCCGACATCACGCCCACCTCCTGCGAAATATCGCCGATATCGACATTCGTCACCTGATAGCGAGCCAGTCGCTGTTTCATCTCGGCGATTTGCCGATTCTTCTCGTCCAGCAGCTCCACGTAACTCGACTGCAGCGACTGCAAATCGACTTTATCCGAGGTCGATGCCTGGCGCACCACCAATTCTGTCCGGGGCAGCCCGTAGCTGGCAAGCTGTCCCCGCGCATTCTCGATCACATCTTCGCCGAGCGGCTCCCCGACCAACAGCAGTTCGATACGGGGCGATTCTCCGCCCCGGCGGTAGATCTTGCTGGATTCGATCACACGGGTCTGCGGGAAATTGAACACCTGGGCGATATACTTATCGGCCTGCACCTCGAAAATCGAAACCCGCACCATATGCAAGCCGATGAATACGCTGGGAATAAACGTAACGAGCGTAATCGCCAGCATCGTCCGCTTCACGAAACGCTCGCGGGATTTGTTGAGAAACGTCTTCTTCCTGTACTTCAGAAACCGGGTAAAAATATAAGTAGCCAGGGCGATAAAAACCGTATTGATGAAAAACAGGTAAAACGCCCCGAAGAAAAAACGATACTGTCCCGTCGCCAGACCGAACCCCGCCGTACAGAGAGGCGGCATCAACGCCGTAGCGATCGCAACGCCCGGAATAACGGTCGAATTACGATCCTGGCGCGATTGCGCCACGATACCGGCCATACCGCCGAAAAAGGCGATCAACACGTCGTAAGTCGTCGGAGTGGTACGTGCGAGCAACTCACTGCTCGCATTCCCCAGCGGGGAGATGAAAAAGAAGAGGGTCGAAGTCGAAATCGCCACGACGAACATCAGGACGAAGTTCCTGACGGATTTTTTCAGCAGGTCGAAATCGTTGATCCCGAGCGAAAAGCCGATACCCATAATCGGCCCCATGATCGGAGAAATACACATGGCGCCGATAATTACGGCGGCCGAATTGACATTCAGGCCCAGCGACGCCACCATCGTAGCGCAAATCAGGACCCACAAATTGACGCCGCGAAACTCCGTACCCTTGCTGATGTTGGCAGCTACTTCATCCTGCGAGGCCTTGTCATCCTCCAGACTGAAACGGTCCCGCATAAAAGCCCGGAACTCCGCCCAAAGTCGGAACGAATGACGGGACTGCTCTTTCAATTCACTATTTTCCATATCACTCATTTACTCTTCTTCGGATTCTGTATCCATATTCTTTCCCGGTTTCGGAAGCCCCGCCACCACGATCACGAACTCTCCTTTGGGCGTATGTTCCCGGAAATAGTCCGCAACCTCGGCAAGGGTTCCCCGCACGGTCTGTTCGAACTTTTTGGTCAGTTCCCGCGACACGGCCGCCATCCGCTCCGGACCGAACACCTCGGCGAACTGTTCGAGGGTCTTGACCACCCGGAAAGGCGACTCGTAAAAAATCATCGTACGCGGCTCCGACGCAAGGCTCTGCAAATGCTTGTTGCGGCCTTTCTTCTGGGGCAGAAAACCCTCGAAGCAAAACCGGTCGCACGGAAAGCCGCTCTGCACGAGCGCCGGAACGAAAGCCGTAGCTCCGGGCAGCGTCTCCACCTCGATCCCCGCTTCAAGACAGGCCCGCACCAGCAGGAATCCCGGGTCGGAGATTCCCGGCGTGCCCGCATCCGAAATCAGAGCCGCTGAACGGCCCTGGGCGATGTTGTCGGCCACCAGACCAACCGTCGCATGTTCATTGAACTTGTGGTGGGCATACATCTTTTTCTCGATGCCCAGATGCTTGAGCAGCACCGACGAGGTGCGCGTGTCTTCAGCCAGAATAAAATCGACTTCGGAAAGCACCCTGACGGCCCGAATCGTGATGTCGTCCAAATTTCCGATCGGCGTAGGAACGATATAGAGCTTAGCCATCGTCAGGAGAGTTTACGTTCCAGCAACTCCATCAGGAACCTCACTCCGTCGGACGAAGGGTTCCAATCGTAATTCTCGGAGATATAGATAATGCAGTCGTCCAGGTCGTCAAACTCGTTCAGACGGTCGATCGTCCGTTCGTACCGCTCGGTATCGCCGCCGAACAAGTCCCGCAGCAACAGGAATTTGTCGTTGATACCGATCGCCTGCTTCAGGTCGGTGATCCGCTCCTTGCGCACGATTTCGGAAGCCATGTCCTTCGGCGCGGCGATCGTGTCGGCCAGCGTATGCACGTCACCGCCCAACACCTCGCCCAGCACCGGCTCCGGTTCGGCGGCAAACGGGTATTTCGGGGCATCGGTTTTAGCCGAAGTCGTTTCGGCGACGACCGTCTTTTGCGAAGCGGCAACGGAAGCATCGGCATCCGCCGCATTATCCGCTTGCTCCGAAATCTCTGCAGCGACAGAGTCGGATTCCGATGTTTCGGACTGTGGCTCCGGCATTTGCGACGTTACGGACTTCTTCGGTTCATCCATTTTATCGAGGAGTGTTTCCGGCTGCGGAGCCACTGCATCGTCCTGCTCCTTTCCGGCGGTTGCCCGTTGCTGCGGCGCCGCTGCATGCCCCGGCTTCTGCCCGATTCCGACCGGAATCTTCGAAGCAGCGGCTTCCTGCGGCCCGTCCGTTTCGTAGAGGGACATGATGACCCGGCGCTTCTCCCTGTGACGGATCACCAGATCGTCCAGATCGAACAGACTGTCCGACACGACGACTTTCTGCTTCGATTCGGTATCGGCTTCAGAGGAGGGGGCAACCACCTGTCCGGCAGACGATCCGGCAAGCCCCTCCTGACCGATCCGAGCCGCAGCATCGCGCCCGGTTCCCGGCGCTTTGCCGGCCCGCCCTTCCATCGAAACGTCCTGCCGCGAAAAACCGGCCGCCGCAGACAGCGACACCTCGACGGCCGCAGGCTCCGATACAGGAACAGACTGCACAGCGGGTACAGATTCCGATACAGGCACGGGTTCAGGGGCAGTTCCGACGGCAGGCGCCGGATCCGGCTCGGGTACAGAAGCGGGAGCAACAACAGGCATCGGTTCCGACATAGGTTCTGTAACGGCAGACACTGAAACCGGCTTCTCGGAAGACGCAGGTTCCGGCACAGCCGCAGACTCCCCGACGGGTGCATCCAAAGCTTCGGGCATCGCAGCCGACTCCGGCAGGAAATCGCGGACAGGCTCCGCCAGCAAATCGTCCAGGTCGATACTTATTTCGGACACTGGCGCGGTTTCGGCGCCGGACTGCTGTGCCGCAACAGATGCGGAAGCGGAGGAATCCCCTTCGTCGAAATTCGCAAACCGTATCGCTTCATACAATTTTTTGAGCTTGTCCAAAACCAAATCCCGCTCGATGCCGGGGACATCGTGCGAACCCGCCCAGCCATCGACCAGTTCGATCAAACGGGCAAGTTCTTCCTGTATCTTGTTCACCTCCATAACAAAATCGGTTTATTAGAGCCAAAGGTACGAAAAATAATCGGATGCGGGAAACGGTTTGTCCGCAGATTGCCAAAAATTCACCAACTGCAACTCGACGATTATTTTCCGAATCGAAAAAACTATGCATATCTTTGCTTCGGATGCAAGACCGAACGAAAAACCTTCGAACGGACACCGCACCGGCTTTGCCTGCATATACCCACACTAAAAAAATCATCCTGAAATGGATATTCTGGAGCTGCGCCGCTATTGCCTCTCCCTGCCGCTGGCAGAAGAGTGTACCCCGTTCGACGAAACGACCCTGGTCTTCAAAATCGGGGGCAAAATGTTCTGTTACACCGATATGGTGGAATTCCGGTGGATCGCCGTAAAGTGCGATCCGGATCGGGCCGTTCTGCTTCGCGAACGCTATCCGGAACTGGTCACCCCCGCTTTCCACAGCAACAAACGCCACTGGAACGGCATCCGTACGGATGGTGATCTGCCCGACGCCTTTATCCGCGAGCAACTCCGCCACTCCTATCTGCTCGTCGCGGCAGGCATCACCCCCAAAGCCTTGCGGCAGGAAATACGTGACCAGATCGAAAAAGCCGGGCTCCCCGAAGAGTAACCCGGCTTTCGCCTCTTTCCCGAATCAGCCCCGCATCTGCTGCCGCATCATCCGACACCAGCGGAAATACCCGGCCAGCGACATCGTCAGGTAAATCGTATAGAGCAGTGCGGTGAGCGGGATCTCCTTGTAGAAATAGAGCCCAACCGTCACCAAATTGACTACAAACCATACAAACCACTGTTCCAGATACTTGCGCGAAAGCATCCACATTCCCACGATGCTCAGCGACGTGGTCAGGCTATCCCAGAACGGCACGGTGCTGTTGGTAAAGGTCACGAGCACCCAGTAGATGAACAGATGGATCGCCGCATACGCCGCCGCGATCATCGGCCAGCGGCGTGCGGGCGTACGGGAAATACCGCCGCCCTTTTCGGTTTTGGGAGCGTTGCGCCATACCAGCCACCCATAGACACTTGCCAGAAAATAATAGACGTTCATGCCGAAATCGGCATAAAGCCCCGTCTGGAAGTAGAGCGTACCGTGCACGACGGGCATCACCAGCCCCACGAGCCAGAGGTAGATGTTGGCCCGGTATTCGAGCCACAGATAGAGCAGCCCCAGCGTAAAGCCGACGATCTGCAGGATGAGTTTGAGTTCCATCGCCTAAAACCGCACCGTTACGTTGGCCAGCACGTTGAACATCGCCTGGGGAAAATAGAAGGCCGAATCTTCGCGCACACCTCCGACAATCGACGAATAACCGTAGCCGTTGTTACAATACTCCGTATTGAAAAGATTGTTGATCTGCACGCCGAAACGCACGCTTCCGATCTTCGAGGCAGCCAATTCATACCCCAGGTTCAGGTTGGTGACACAGTAGTCGTCGAGCGACAGCGCATCGTTGCGGCCGTTGGTAAAGTATTGTTTGCCGACATACTGCGTATGCAGCAGGGCGCTGAACCCTTTGACATGGAAATCCAATAGCACTCCGGCGATGACCGACGGAGAGTAGGAAAGGGTCGAGGTCCCGAGATACAGCTCCTTTTCGCCCAGGTAGTTCCAGTCGGCGTCGTACTCCGAAACATATTCCGTATAGTTCTCGATCCGGTTCTGGCTCAGGGTCGCATTGGCTCCCAGCGAAAACCAGCGGGCGATGTTCAGCGAAGCCGAGAGTTCGATGCCCCGGCGGTAACTGTCTGGAATATTGCGGGACAGCTCCTGCCCCGTGTCCGAGAGTTCGCCCGTAGCGACCAGCTGATCCTTGTAGGACATATAGTAGAAGTTCACGCCCGCCTCGAAACGGTCGTTGTGGAAAAGATAGCCGAACTCCCAGTCGTACAGCCGCTCCGAGGTGGGATACTCCCCGTTCTTGGTATCGGTGAAGTTGCTGCGCGTAGGCTCCTTCTGCGCCACGGCGAACGACACATAGACCTTGTGATTCCGGGCGAAAGTGTAGTTCACGCCCGCTTTGGGGTTGAAAAAGTGATAGGTACGGTGAATATCCAACTCCTGAAGCGCCGAAGTGGTGCTGTTGAAATTGTCGTTGGTGCCCGTAATGTTATGCCGGATGAAACGGTACTGCAGGTCGGCATAGAGGTTCAGCCCCCGCGCAGCCTCCCAGTTGATCTTGGCGAAGACGTTGGCATCGTACTTGGTCGAGGCGTTACGATAATATTCGTGACGCGGGAAGCCGGGTGCATCGACGACCGACATCACGTTTCCCCAGTGGCCGCCGTCATATACGTTGCCCGCACCGCCCAGGGCCAGTTGTACGCGACCACGAGTATAGTTGGCCGATGCCACCACGCCGCCGAAATGGTTGTCCATCGACTTGCGGCGAATCAGATTGCTTTCGGTAATCGGCTCGTTCGGATCGTCCGTAGGGATCGGCGCGATACCGTACTCACTCAACGTCTGTCCGTTCTTATACTGGTTGTAATAACCCGAACCGTAGGTGTAGTGGCCCGTGACATTCAGCGTCCAACGGGCGTTGAAGCGATGATTGACGATCAACTGATTGTTGATCTGGGTATAGTTATCCGTCTGGTTATCATAAAACGAAATCGATCCGTCGGCATGTTTGACAAGCCCCTGCGAATTGTAGCGCCGGTCGGTTTCGAGCTGCTCCTTCGTCACGCCGTCATAAGCCAGTCCGACTCTGGCCACACCGCCGAAGGAGATCAGCTTCACGGCCGTACCCCCATCGTAGTACCCGACCTGCAACATGTAGGACTCCAGGTTGGTGAAGGCCCGATCGACATAACCGTCCGAGGAGATATGCGAAAGCCGGGCATCGACGGTCCAATGGCCGCCCATGAGTCCCGAACCGATCTGCAACGACTGTTTGTTGGTGTTGTAGGAGCCATAGGAAAGGGACGCTTCGCCAGAAAATTCGCTCGACATCGGGGCGGTGGTCATATTCACCGAACCGCCGAAGGCTCCCGTACCGTTGGTCGAGGTTCCGGCACCGCGCTGTACCTGGATCGTTCCGACCGAAGAAGCCATGTCGGGCGTATCGTACCAATAGACCGAGTGGCTCTCGGCATCGTTCATCGGCACGCCGTTGGTTGTGACATTGATGCGCGAAGCATCCGAACCGCGCAGACGGAACGCCGTACCGCCGATGCCGTTGCCGGCATCCGAAGTGGCGACCACCGACGGAGTCATTTGCAACAACGTCGGCATGTCGCTGCCGAAATTCCGGCGAGAAATCGCTTCTCGGCCGATATCGGCATATGCCACCGGAGTTTTGCGATCGACGCGGGTAGCGGTCACCTCGATCTGCTGCAATTCGTACAGTTTCATGGAATCCGGAGTCATGGAGTCCGTTTCCACCGGTTCGTCCGCGTGCACCGGCATCGCGCACCAGACAGCCGCAGCCGTAAGCGGCAGTAAGAAAATCCTTTTCATAACTTTAATTGAATTAAAAGAACAGAAAAGGGGTATGTCGTATCGATTATAGATTCCCGGTTTCAGCATTACCCGTATCCGGTACAATGGGTATAATCTCAGCCTGACAGTAAGGCACCCCTTCAAGAATACGGGCGCAAAGATAACATTAAATTTCGGAAAATCGCACCGCATCACAAAAAGAGTACGCCACCCGGCTCGACCCCAGGAATGGCGCACAGCTTTGTTCGAACGGCTCACTCCGAATGCGGCGGACAGCGACGAAAAACCGACTGTTCGGATATTTGCCGAAAAAAACGTTTACAACCCGGAACCAGGCAAAACCCGGGACCGTTTTCCGGCTCCGACAGTTGAAAAATCCGGTATCTTCCTCGGGACAGGGCAAGCCTGGGGAGAGTCATCACCTACCGGAAAGTACCGAACCGATAGACGGTCTTCTGGCAATAAAATCCGTCAGGCGCAAGCAGCGGAGAAGGAAATTCCGGCCGATTGACCGCATCGGGATACCCCTGACAGACGACGGCGACCCCTTCGTAATCCCGGTAGCGGCCGCCCGACTTCGTTTCGGGGCATCCGCCGCCCAAGCGATTGCCGGTGTAGAGCGTCACGCCGGGCTGCGAAGAGAGAATCTCCACCCGGCGTCCCGAACGTGCATCGCGCAATTCGCCGACTTCGGTCAGGATATTCTGCCGCCAACCGTCCACGGGGAAGAAGTGGTCGTACCCCCGCAGCATCCGGATCCGGTCGAAATCGGAATCGACGCCCTCACCCAAGCGGCGCAGTGAACGGAAATCGGCGGGCGTACCGGCAACACCGAGCAGTTTCCCGGTAGGAATCAGACGATCGTCCGCTTCCAAAACAGTCGAAGCATCGAGCCGCAGCTCGTGGTCGAGTACCGACCCGCTGCCCTCGCCGCCCAGATTGAGCAGCAGGTTGCAGGCCATGTTCACGGGCGTCGTCCGGTCGGTTCGAGCGATATAAGTTATTTCCAGCGCATTATCTTCGTCGAAATCGAAAGCGGCCTCGACCTGCAAATTACCGGGATACCCCTGATCGCCGTCGTCGGAAGAGAGCGACATCACGACCCGGTTGGTTTCGACACGGCTCTCCCACAAGCGCCCGGCGAAGCCCTTCACACCGCCGTTGAGATGCCCGGCCATGCCGTTTATATCCAAGCGGTATTCTTCGCCGTCAATCCGCATCGTCCCGTAAGCGATGCAACCGGCCACGCGGCCGATGCTTTTGCCGCACAGGGCCGGATCGCCGAAATAACTGCGGAAATCCTTGTAACCCAGCGCCACATCCGCCAAATGTCCGTCACGATCGGGAACCAGAATCGACACGACAGCCGCGCCGACATTGCAAAGCCGCACTTCGGCACCTGCGGCATTGCGCAGCGTATAGAGCACAACGGCCTCGCCCTCCGAAGTGGCGCCCCAGATCTGCTGTTCGATCTCCATCCCTATTCGCCCGGCTTCAGATTACGCAGCAGGTTGTCGATACGACGCAGGGTCTCCTCCTTCCCGATGAAAGAGGTAACGTCGTACATACCGGGACCCTTGCCGGCTCCGACCAGCGCCAGGCGCAGCGTGTTCATCACCTGTCCCAGCGAATAGCCCTTCTGCTCGATCCAGCCGTGCACGATCCGCTCGGTATTTTCGAGCGAAAAATCGTCGATGCCGGCCAGCACCTCGCGCAGTTCGCGCAGCATAGCCGGATTATCGCCCTTCCAATACTTCTTAGCCTGCTTCTCATCGTACTGAGTCGGAGCGACGAAGAAGAACGAGGTCAGATCCCACAGATCGGTGATGAACGTGGCCCGCTCTTTCATAATGCCTGCGGCACGCCCGGCCAACTCGTCCGAAACCTCGATGCCGTGCTCGCGCAGGATCGGCTGATACAGTGCGGCCAGCTCCGCGTCGCTCTTATGGTGCATATACTGGGCGTTGAACCACTTGGCCTTGTCGGGCTGGAAGCGGGCGCCCGATTTCGAAACGCGCTCCAGCGAGAAGCTGTCGATCAGCTCCTGCATCGAGAAGATCTCCTGCTCGGTGCCGGGATTCCACCCCAGCAACGCCAGCATGTTGATAAACGCCTCGGGGAAATAACCGTCCTCGCGGTAACCGCGTGCGGTTTCGCCCGTCGGGGATTTCCAGAAGAGCGGGAACACGGGGAACCCCATCTTGTCGCCGTCGCGCTTCGAGAGTTTGCCACCGCCCGTAGGTTTCAGCAGCAGAGGCAGATGCGCGAAGCGGGGCTGCAGGTCCGTCCAACCAAAGGCCCGGTACAGCAGATAATGCAGCGGCAACGACGGCAGCCACTCCTCGCCACGGATCACGTGCGACACCTCCATCAGACGGTCGTCCACGATATTCGCCAGATGGTACGTAGGCAGCGCATCGGCCGACTTATAGAGCACCTTGTCGTCGAGCATCGAAGTGTTCACCTCGACATGCCCCCGGATCAGGTCGTCCATTTCGACGATCTCGTTTTCGGGCATCTTGAAGCGAATGACCCACTGGTCGCCCCGCGCGATGCGGGCTGCGACCTCCTCTTTCGAGAGAGAGAGCGACGTAGGCAGTTTCTCGCGGATCGAATAGTTGTATGCGAAAGTTTCGCCGCGCGCCTCGTACTCCTTGCGCAGGGCGTCCAACTCCTCGGCAGTATCAAAAGCGTAGTAGGCCCATCCGGACTCCACGAGCTGTTTCGCGTATTTCAGGTAGATGTCGCGCCGCTCGCTCTGGCGGTACGGCGCATGGGGGCCGCCGACGCCGACACCCTCGTCGATCTCGATGCCGCACCACTTGAGCGACTCGAGGATATACTCCTCGGCACCCGGCACGAAACGCTGCGAGTCGGTATCTTCGATACGAAGAATCATCGTACCGCCGTGCCGACGCGCGAACAGGTAGTTATAAAGCGCCGTACGTACGCCGCCGATATGCAGAGGCCCCGTAGGGCTGGGTGCGAAGCGCACCCGGACAGGTCTTTCCATATTTCGTTACTCTTTGTTGATTTCCTTTTTATCGTCATGTTCGGATTCGGCCGTCTTGCGACCGGCCGCATCCTGCGTCGCCGCACCCCCTCGGGCAGGTTTGCGCAAAGTCGGCGCCACGGCCCACAGCGCACACATCACCCACACTACGAAGGCACCCGATACCACGCGCCAGACCGCATCGTTCCTCAAAGCGACCGCTGCGAGAAGCAGGACGAAAAATATCCGTTCCGTCCATCGGGAGGTAAGCACCCGGGCGATTTTTGCACGATTTCCCATACCGTTTACTTAATGCGGTATTCGACCCGCATGGTGATACGGGCCTTTTTCTGCCGGCTCGAGGTGTTGAACGATCCTCCGGCCGAGAACTCCTCGTTGGTATTGGCACCCGTGATCTGGAACACGCCCATACGGGCCGAAGCCACTCCGCCGAGCTTCGCTCCGGCATTGACCGCGATCTTCTCGGCACGGACACGGGCATCGGCCGAGGCTTTCTCGATGAGCGACAACTTCACGTCGTCGAGCTTCGTATAGTAATAATCGGGCTGCATAGCCTCGATCGAAACGCCCTGGGCGATCAGCGAAGAGATTTCACGCGAAACATTCTCGACGGCATCGACACTCTTCGACTCGACGGTGAAACCCTGCGAAAGCCGGTAACCGGTAAACCGCTGTCCGGCCCAACTGCCATTGGCCGAATAGACCGGCTCGTACTGTTTATTGACATTCACGAACTGGAAGACCACGGCGTCGGCAGCGATTCCTTTCGAGAGGAGGTAGTCGTACACCTTCTTCTTGCTGGATTCGATCTGCGCGTATCCCGCTTCGACGTTCTGCGCCTCGGCGGTGATGAAACCGTTCCAGACGATCAGGTCGGACGAGAACTCGGTTTCGCCGAGGCCCGTCACCACGATCGTCTCCTGCGCGTGGTATTTATATGTATACGCCCTTGCGAGCAACCAGGCGCTGACGACGATCGCCACACCGATGATGAGGTACTTCCAATACGCTTTCATAACCGTAATATTTTAAGAATTATACTTGCTAACCCGCCGCAATTCATCGACCGCTTCCGGCCCGGCGTTTTCAACAGGACGCAATCACCGCATCCGGCAGCGCCCCGCCCGCTACCGTAAACGGCAGCGCGGCACTACACGTTGAACAGGAAGTGCATGATGTCGCCGTCCTGCACCACGTACTCCTTGCCCTCGACCCCGATCTTGCCCTGGTCGCGGCAGGCCTTTTCGGAACCCAGCGCCACATAGTCGTCGTACTTGATGACTTCGGCACGGATGAAGCCCCGCTCGAAATCGGTGTGGATGATACCGGCGGTCTGGGGCGCTTTCATGCCCCGGCGGAAAGTCCAGGCACGGCTCTCGTCGGCACCGGTCGTGAAAAACGTCTGCAAATCCAGCAATTTATAGGCCGCTTTAATCAGACGCGCCACACCCGACTCCTTCAGGCCGATCTCTTCGAGGAACATCTGGCGCTCCTCGTACTCGTCCAGCTCGGCGATGTCGGCCTCGGTAGCTGCGGCGACGATCAGCATCTCGGCCCGCTCGTCGGCAATGGCGGCCTCGACGGCCCGGGTATGTTCGTTGCCCGTCACGGCGCTCTTCTCATCAACGTTGCAGACGTAGAGCACCGGTTTGTCGGTCAGCAGGTTCAGGTCGGCGACCAGCTTGCGGTCCTCTTTCTCGAGCTCCACGGTCCGGGCGCTCAACCCCTGCTCCAGGACGGCCTTGTACTGCAACAGGATCTCTACGGCACGTTTGGCCTGCTTGTCCCCGCCCACGACAGCCTGCTTCTGGGTCTTGGCAAGGCGGTTCTCGATGGTTTCGAGGTCCTTGAGCTGCAACTCGGTATCGATGATACCCTTGTCGCGCACAGGGTCGATCGAACCATCGACATGGGTAATGTTATCGTTCTCGAAACAACGGAGCACATGAATAATGGCGTTCGTGTTGCGGATGTTGGCCAGAAACTTGTTGCCCAGCCCCTCGCCTTTCGAGGCACCTTTCACCAGTCCGGCGATATCGACGATCTCGATGGTGGTGGGAACCACCCGCTTGGGATTGTCGATCTCCGCGAGCCGAATGAGCCGCTCGTCGGGAACGGTGATGACGCCCACGTTGGGCTCGATCGTACAGAAAGGAAAATTCGCCGCCTGCGCCTTAGCGTTGGACAGGCAGTTGAAAAGGGTCGATTTACCCACGTTGGGCAGCCCCACGATACCGCATTGTAAAGCCATTGAATATCTTTCGTTTTTAATATTATCCGTTCGACAGGCATCGGCAAAATGCAGGTGCCCCCGCGAAGACGGTCGATATACCGTCGTTCGGAAATGCAAAGATACGAATAAGCCGCGTGCAAAAGCAAATTTATTTGCATTTTGCCCAGACGAAGTATTTTAGACGAAGTCAAAGATACGAAAATCTCCCCGATAACTTGCGTTTGACGAAGACTTTATTCATTGATTCCGAACAGACAAGCCCGACACAGGCCCCGGGACTAAAGACCGAACAACAGCTCCGGTATAAATTAAAGAATAAAACGGCAAAAACAGCCGGGTTTCGACAAGACGACAAGCGCGGAGCAAGAGGGTAACCGATTACAATCTTGTCAGGTACGCAACCGATGCGCCGATAAAAAATCATACTCACCCTTTCGCATTCCGAGAAAGAGTTCCGCAGCGCCACAGGAGCCGATAATTTCAGCAAGAGTGCGCAGCAGCACCTACAGCAGGCGCAACAACCGCCCGCCAAAAGCAAACCGCACAACGACGATGGAAGCGGCAAGACCGACGAAGGCCGGAAATCCATGTGGATTCCGGCCTTCGTCGCATAATACGATCAAATCAGACGATATTGCACGAACACAACGGATAGCTCTCCCGCTTGAGGAACTCCTCCGAAACCACGATCCGAACAGCTCGGTGCAATACGGAAAACTCCAACGGAGACTCCCCCAACAATTCGCCATCGACCTCGACGCTGATCTCCGGCGAAGATTCGATGCGGATACGGCTGCCCCTCTCCTGCAGGATATGCCGAATCCGGTAAATCCCGCCGTTGAACAGATAACGGAAGCGGAACAGGATATGCCAGAAATGGACGGGACGGATCAGCGACACGTCCAGCAGTCCGTCGTCGGCCACCGCCTCGGGCAACTGCTGCATACCGCCGCCGTTGTATTTGCAGACACCGATGGCGATGCTCATCAACAGGTTGTTGTAAACCAGCCGGTCGTCGATCCAAACCTTCACGCCCGTCGATTTGTAGCTGAAGAACGAACGGATCATGCACCACGTATAGAGCCACTTGTTGCTGTGTCCTTTCTTCTTGAGATGGGCGTATTTCTTGACTACCATCGCATCGAACCCCATACCGGCCACATTAGCCATATAACGGTGCTGACGGTAGTGAGCCTCTTCGTAAGAAACGACTCCGACATCCTGTAAAAACGAATGTCCCTCCTTGATAGCGCGGATCGCATCCTGATAGCGATTCGGCACGCCGAACGTGCGGATCCAGTCGTTCCCCGCTCCCACGGCGACAACGGCCAGCAGCACCTCGCGGGGATCGACCGTCTGCTGAATAAAAAGACCGTTCACGACTTCGTGCAGCGTACCGTCGCCCCCTACGGCGATAATGCGGCGGAATCCCTGCTTCACGGCCGACACGGTCAGTTCCGTCGCATGGAACTTATGTTCGGTGAAGACCGGTTCGGTCTGGATTCCGGCATCCCGCAGGAGCTTGGAGATCAGGGGAAAATGGTCAAGCCCGCGGCCACCTCCGGCCACGGGATTGACAATGACGAACCAACGCCGACCACCGCCGGGCAAGGACATCTCCTCCAAAACGACTTATTTTAGGGGAGCGTTCTTCAGCGTATCGACCAGGAATTCATAGAACTTGCCGACGGAAGCGATGTTCACCTTTTCGTCCGGAGAGTGGGGATAGCAAATGGTCGGGCCGAAAGAAATCATATCAAGCTTAGGGTAATTCGTACCGATGATGCCGCACTCCAGACCGGCGTGAATGGCCGTAACCGCAGGTTCCTTGCCGAAAAGCGCTTTGTAGGAAGCCTTCATCGCAGCCAGAATCGGCGAATCCAGATTGGGTTTCCAACCGTTGTAGGCACCCGTGAGTTCCACCTTAGCGCCGGCCAGCTCGAACACGGCGGAGATCGCCTCGCCCAGCTCCTCCTTCTCGGAGTTCACCGAACTGCGGAGCAGACACTGCAACTTCACCGTCTTGCCGTCGGATACCACGCGGGCCAGGTTGCTCGACGTCTGCACCAGTCCGGGCATCGACACCGACATCTTCTGCACCCCGTTCGGGCAGCCTACGACCGCACGGATCAGATTCTCCGCCACCTCCTTGGCGATCATCGTTTCAGGGGCTTCGGTTTCGGTCAGTTTGATGGAAACAGCGTCCTCGATCCCGGCGAACTCGGCCTTCACGACCTTTTCATACGCTTTCAGCTCTTTGGTCAGCTGCTCGAGATCCTTGGTGCGGACCATCAGCGTAGCGGTCGCCTCGCGCGGAATCGCATTGCGCAGACCGCCGCCGTCCACCGAGCAAAGCAGGATGTCCATCGACTTCTTCTGCTCACGGATGAAACGGAACAGCAATTTGTTGGCATTGGCACGCTGTTCGACAATCTGGATACCGGAGTGCCCACCCTTAAGACCTTTGACAACCAGCTTCACGGCCCGGTAATTCCGTGCCGGAGTCGGCTCCGCCTTATACTTGAACGTGATGTTGGCATCCACGCCGCCGGCGCAGCCTACATACAACTCGCCCTCCTCCTCGGAATCGAGGTTAAGCAGGATGTCACCGTGCAGCACCCCTTTCTTCAGGCCGAACGCACCGTCCATACCCGTCTCCTCGGTCGCTGTGAAAAGCGCTTCGAGAGGACCGTGTTCGAGCGTATCGTCCTCCAGGACGGCAAGAATAGCCGCCGCACCGATACCGTTGTCCGCACCGAGCGTCGTACCGTTGGCCGTCACCCATTCGCCGTCGATATACGCCTCGATCGGGTCCTTGGTAAAGTCGAACTTCTTATCGTTGTTCTTCTGAGGAACCATATCCAGATGCGCCTGCAGAACGATACCTTTGCGGTTCTCCATCCCTTTGGAGGCAGGCTTGCGGACATAGACATTGTGGGCCGCATCCTCCTTGCACTCCAGGCCGAGACTCTTGGCCACGCCGATCACGTACGCACGGATCTTCTCCTCGTGGGAGGAAGGACGGGGTATTTTGGCGATTTCTGCAAAATGCTTCCAAACCAACGCGGGTTTCAAAGCGGTCAAATTCTTATCCATAGTAGTTCTATTTTAATTGGTTATCGTTTCTATTTTCCAGTTTCCGGAGCAGGTGCCGCTTCGACGGCAGCGCTGCGGTCGAAAGCCTCGACGATCTGCTTGACGAGCGGATGCCGCACGATGTCGCGGCGGTCGAACTCCACGATGCCGATCCCCTCGACACCGCGCAAAATCTCCATCGCCCGCGTCAATCCGCTGTCGGAACGACGGGGCAGGTCGATCTGCGTCACGTCGCCCGTGACGATGAATTTGGCATTACGTCCCATGCGCGTAAGGAACATCTTGATCTGCGGCAGGGTCGTATTCTGCGCCTCGTCCAGAATGACGAAAGCGTTGTCGAGCGTACGGCCGCGCATGTAGGCCAGCGGCGCGATCTGCACGGTCCCCTCCTCGATGTATTTTTGCAGCTTGGCGGGCGGAATCATATCGTTGAGCGCATCGTACAGAGGTTGCAGATAGGGATCGAGCTTCTCCTTCATGTCGCCCGGCAGGAAACCCAGCTTCTCGCCCGCTTCGACGGCCGGACGCGTCAGGATGATCCGCTTGACGTGTTTTTCTTTCAAAGCCCGCACCGCCAGGGCGATGGCCGTATAGGTCTTGCCCGAACCTGCGGGGCCGATGGCCAGCAGCAGGTCGTTGCGGTCGTAGGACTGCACCAGCTTGAGCTGATTGACCGTGCGGGCCCGGACGATCGTGCCGTTGTTGCCATAGACGATCACGTCCTTATCGACGGGAGCGTCGTGTTCGATCACCCCGGTCGAAAAAGCCTGTTGTACCGACTCTTTGGAGATATAGCCGTATTTGAGGTAGTAAGCGATCAACCCGTCCAGTCGTTTCCGAAACTGTTCGGAATCGCTTCGGGGGCCGAGCACCGTGAGCGCAGATCCGCGAGCGATGATTTTGAGGTTGGGATGCAACTCCTGCATCTGTTCGAGGTAAATATTCTGGGGGCCGTACAGCTCCCGGGGATCCACCCCCTCGATGTCGATCTTCTTATCTTCGGAATCCATCATAAGCTAAAAAACAAATCCTACGCTCAATGCCAGGGAGTAAGAGCGCATGTTGAACCCGACCGCCTCTTCGGTGGGATAATAACACTTTTTCGAATCGAACTGCCCGTTGTAACGGAAGTCGATCAGTGTATGTCCGAAATTCAACCCCAGGCCCAACATATAGGAAACCGTCGGGCGCATACTGCCGAAGAACATCTCGTTGTTGCCCTCGGCATACTTGCAATCGTTCATCACCGTAAAGACGGGACCGACGTTGATCCGCAGCATCGGAAGCGCCCGAAGCGAGAAGATGAGGGGAATATCGATCGAATTGGTTTTGATTTTCAGAGTTCCGTAGTCGGCATGGCTCAACTTGATCGACTGCCGCACGTAAAGCACCTCGGGACCGATGGTGAAATAGCGGAATTTCAAGCCGATCTGGAGTCCGGCCTGCCAACCGAGCCGGTTATCTATACCGAAATCCGGACCGGAAGTCGAAAAATGGGGAAAGTTGAGTCCGGCCAGTACGCCCCACTCCACTCCCTTGATCGCCGATCCGCTGCGGCTGCTGCGTCCATAATCGTCGTATCTGCGGGACTGACCCGAAGAAGGGAGAGTCAAAATACTCAACAACAACGCTATAATCAGGAATTTACAGTTTTTCATAACTCTATTTCTTGGTATCGGATTTCAATACGGCAGCGGCCCAGAGCAGGTAGCAGACACAAGCCGTCACCCAGATCAAGCCCGCCTGGGGATGACCGAAGCCGCGGATCAGCGCGCCGCAGATCGGGCCCGAAAGGGCGCCGGCGGAAATGGCCAGGATCATCAGTCCGGCGACTTCGTTCGAACGGCCCGGAGCACTCTTGGTCGCCACGGCATAAAACGTGGCGAAAACGCAGGCCATCGTGAAGCCGAGGATGCCAACCAACGCATAAACGACCGCTTCGGAGCGCACCGCGAAAAGGGCGATGCAAAGCGCCAATGCCAGCAGCATATTCCAGCGCAGGTATTTGACATCGACGACACGGATCAACACCCAGGCACCGACGAGCGTACCCACGATGCGCAAAGCGTAAAATCCGGTGGTCGTAAGAATCGAATCGGGATTGTCGATCAACCGCACCGAAACGAAGCCGATACCGACATCCGCAGCGATGAAGCAGGCCACGCCCAGCGTACAGAGCAGCACGGCGCGGTTACGCAACAGACGGAAACACTCGGCCATACCGACCGCACGGGACGATTGCGCCGGTTCTGCGACCGCAGTCACCTGTAACCAGACGGCCCCGACGAGCGTAAGCCCCGCATAAATCGGCAACAACAGACGCCAGTCGCCGAAAAGCGAAACCAGCCCCGTGATGATCGGGGCGAGCAGCAACAGAGCCGTATTGCGGAAGATCTGTCCGACGGTCAGGTAGCTGGTCATCCGCTCCTCGGGCACGATGGTCGCCAGCAGCGGATTGACCGCCACCTGTATAGCGGTATTGCCGATGCCCAGCAGACCGAAGCCGATGAAATACCAACTCAAGGCACTGCCGACGCCCGCAGCATAGGGCACGAGCAACCCGGCGATGGTAAAGGCATAACCGATCATTGCCGTTCTCTTGCGGCCGATGCGGTTCATCAGCGCCGCGACAGGCGTGGAAAGAAGCAGGAACCAAAGGAAAACCATCGACGGCAGAAAACTCACGGCACTCTGCTGGCTCTCGGCAAATTCACCGCTGATGATGTTGGTCACCGGAGCCACGATATCGCAGAAGCCCATGATAAAGAACCCCATCAGCACAGGTGCCAGCAATCGTTTGTCCACTCTCCTTTCCGTCATAGCACGTCCTTCAACATTCATTATTTGGTCAAAGTTAAGTTTTTTTCTCGGAATACACAGAGAAAACCGTGCATTTTTTTATCCGGAATCCCTGTTTTTCGGCAAAAAAAGCATTGCTATTCCCCATTTTTTGCTATCTTTGACATAGTCTTAGATAGGATGCGCCTCGGAAAACCGTGAACAAGTTCCCGTTTTCTCTCGGCTTTCACTATCTTTGTTTCCGTAAAATTACCATGCAGGCAGTGCCCCGACAAAACGAATGTCGTTCCGATTCGGGCGCGATCTGTTCGCATTGAAACAACCGTTCATTCAGGTTCCGGCAAACGATCCGTGCTTTACGGTATTTTTCCGGCAAACATATTGATAAAATTTACTCGACCGGCCCCGTTCCGGCGAACACGAATATGTCCCGGTTCGCAGACGGTCCCGATCAGTTAACCCTAATTCCGATTCCGCATGATGCTTCTATTCGACGGCATAACCCTCCCGCTCGAGGATCCGATTCTCAAATTCCTGCTGATTCTGGTCATCATCCTCGCCGCTCCCCTGCTGCTCAACAAGCTGAAGATTCCCTACCTGCTGGGACTTATCATCGCCGGTGCGGTGATCGGACCGCACGGCCTCAACCTGGTGTTACGCGACAGCAGCATCATCCTCTCCGGTACGGCCGGACTGCTCTACATCATGTTCCTCTCCGGCCTGGATATGGACATGTCGGATTTCCGCAAGAACGGCACCCGAAGCCTCGTATTCGGACTCTATACGTTCTGTGTTCCGCTCCTGCTCGGTATTCTGGCGGGATATTACATCCTGGGATTTTCGATCTACTCCTCGATCCTGCTGGCCGGACTCTTCGCCTCGCAGACCCTGATCGCCTACCCCATCGTCAGCAAACTGGGCATCGCCCGCGACAAGGCCGTCACGATCGCCGTCGGAGGCACGGTCATTACCGATACGCTGGCCCTGCTGCTGCTGACGGTCATAGTAGGCATGGTCACCGGAAACACGGACGACATGTTCTGGTACCGGCTCGGCATCTCGGTCGTGCTCTGCATCGCATTCATCATGCAGCTCTTCCCGCTGATCGGGCACTGGTTCTTCAAGCATTGCAGCGACAACATCTCCCAATACATTTTCGTGCTGGTCATGGTCTTTCTGGGCGCCTACCTGGCGCATCTGGCCGGACTGGAGCCGATCATCGGCGCCTTCCTCGCGGGGCTGGCCCTCAACCGCCTCATCCCGCGCACCTCGCCCCTGATGAACCGCATCGAATTCGTCGGCAACGCCATCTTCATCCCCTTCTTCCTGATCGGCGTAGGCATGCTGATCGACTACCGGGCCTTCTTCCGCGACTGGGAGAGCATCAAGGTCGCCGCCGTGATGATCGTCCTGATCACCGCCGCCAAATACATCGCCGCGCTGCTCACTCAAAAAACATTCAAACTCTCCAGCGACCAAAGGACGGTCATCTTCGGCCTGAGCAGCGCCCACGTAGCCGCCACGCTCGCAGCCGTGATGGTGGGCTACAACGTCATCGTCGGCCAGACACCCGACGGAGAACCGATCCGTCTGCTGGGCGAGAGCGTGCTGAACGGCACGATCCTGATGATCCTGGCCACCTGCACCATTTCGACCTTCGCCACCCAGCGCGGCGCTCACAACATCGCCATCAAAGGGGTCCGCGAAAACGACGAAAGCACCGAACATCAGGACGAACACATCCTGATCCCGGTGTCGAACGAAGAGAGCGTCAGGGAACTCGTAACTCTGGGCAACGTGCTCAAATCGAAGAAAAACCACAACGGATTCTACGCGCTGCACGCCATAGACAACAAGGTGGAAGACAGCGGGCTGGAAAAACGGGCCCGCAAAATTCTCGAAACGGCGGCGACGGCCGCTGCCGCATCGGACATCTACCTCCACGAGTTGCTGCGCTACGACGTCAATATCTCGAACGCAATCGCAAGCGTCGCCAAAGAACAGAGTATCACGGACATCGTAATGGGACTCCATCGGGACAAATCCCCCGCGATCTTCCTCGGCAAGATCACGGGCGACCTGCTGGGCGAAAGCAACGTCACGACCTACATTTACAAACCGGTACAACCGCTGGCGACCATAAAGCGACATATCGTAATCATTCCCTCCCAAGCCGAAAAAGAGGCCGGATTTCTCATGTGGCTGCATAAAATCGGAAATCTGGCCCGCAATACCGGGACCAAAATCGTCGTCTATGCCCCGGAAACAACGCTCAAGTACATCGAACCGCTGCGGCGCAAGCAGACCGCAACCGTAGAAACGGTACTTTTCAAAGACTGGGAAAAACTGCCGGCCCTGCTGCGCGAATTGCGCACGGACGACTGTCTGTGGCTGGTAATGAGCCGCCGCGAACGCATCTCCTACCAACCGGCGATGAACAAGATCCCGGCTTACCTGGATCAATACCTCGGGCGAAACAGTTTCGTGCTGATCTATCCCGTACAGGCCGGTGATCCGGAAAGCCGCTATTTATAACCCATAATACGTGCCGCATACCTCCTGTACGAACCGCTCCCTTTTACCGCTGTAACGGAGACATCCGCCGGATGTCGGAACATGGCCTGTCCGCAGATGAAGAGACGCTGCACCCCCGTTGAAAAGGCATCGCGGCTGTTCGGAAAACCTTCGGAAGCCGCATCTCCCGATCGGAAAAGGATAAGATGTGCACATCCGGCCCCCACCCCTTATGCACCGACAATCGGGTAAAATCGACACCGGGTTTGGTTTTACCCGTAACTTGCACTATCTTTGACCTTGTTTTAGACCGGCCGCATCCATCGATGTCCGAATAAATTCGGCCTCGCTCTCGGCCCGCACCGCATAATTCGTTTCGCATAAACATAAACGTAAAATAACATTATGAGTCTTGTAGCGATCGTAGGACGCCCGAACGTGGGCAAAAGCACACTGTTCAACCGCCTGGTCGGGCAGCGCAAAGCCATCGTCGATGCGACGGCAGGCACGACACGCGACCGCCATTACGGTAAAACCGACTGGAACGGACGTGAATTTTCGGTGATCGACACCGGCGGCTATTCGGTCAATTCGGACGACATTTTCGAAGACGACATCCGCCGTCAGGTGATGCTCGCCATCGAAGAGGCGGACGTCATCCTGTTCCTGGTCGAAGTCAATACGGGCATCACGGATCTCGATCAGATGATGGCCGACATCTTGAGGCGCACTTCGAAAAAAGTGCTGCTGGTCTGCAACAAGGTCGATAACTACGACCTGATCTACTCCTCGCACGAATTTTATTCGCTGGGACTGGGAGAACCCTACTGCATCAGCTCGATGAGCGGCAGCGGCACGGGCGACCTGATGGACGAAATCGTGCGCGACCTGCCCCCGGAAACCAAGAACGAGGAAGAAGAGCTGCCCCGCATCACCATCGTAGGCCGTCCGAACGTGGGCAAGTCGTCGCTCACCAACGCCCTGCTGGGCGAAGAGCGCAACATCGTCACGCCGATCGCCGGCACCACGCGCGACGCCATTCACTCGCGCTACAACAAGTACGGACTCGATTTCTACCTGGTCGATACGGCCGGCATGCGCAAAAAAGGCAAGGTGACCGAAGACCTCGAATTCTACTCCGTGATGCGTTCGATCCGCGCCATCGAGGAGTCCGACGTCTGCATCCTGATGCTCGATGCGCAGCAAGGCCTCGAATCCCAGGACCTGAACATCCATAACCTGATCGTCCGCAACCGCAAAGGCTGCGTGATCGTGGTCAATAAATGGGATCTGGTGGAGAAAGGCAACAACACGATGAAGGAGTGGAAGGAGGCCCTGGCAAAAAAACTGGCGCCCTTCAACGACATTCCGATCATCTTCACCTCGGTACTCAACAAACAGCGCATCCTCGAAGTGCTCCAGACCGCCATCCGGGTTTACGAAAACCGCAAGCGGCGCGTGGCCACCTCGGCGCTGAACGACTACCTGCTGCCGATCATCGAGAACTACCCGCCCCCGGCGACCAAAGGCAAATACATCAAAATCAAATACGTGATGCAGCTGCCGACACCCACGCCCCAGTTCGCCTGCTTCGTCAATCTGCCCCAATATATCAAGGATCCCTACCGCCGCTTCCTGGAGAATAAGATTCGGGAGGAATGGGATTTCTCGGGAGTACCGATCCAGATCTATTTCCGACAAAAATAGAGATCACCGGATATCCTCGACACCATATTCAGGGATCCGGCGGCGCACCCATAAAGAATAATTTATCTCATTTACAATCGATAAAACCTTTATTCCAAACCGTTTATCTTTTCGCTATGAAAAAATTCTTACTATTCGCTTTCGCGGCCGTAATGCTGGGATTCGCGGGATGCAACGACGATGAGAACAAGGACAACATACCTCCCACTTTGAGGGAATACGAAGCTCCCGTATTCATGTACGGCAAGACACGGGAGGAAGTGAAAGCTTCGGTGCCCTACGCCTACAGCGGAGCATCGGAAACCTCGCTGTATTTCGAAGGCAAGGGCATCGTTAAAGAGTACATATATATATTCGAAGACGACAAAGTATATTCCTGCGGATCGATACTTTCAGACCTGTACATCGACGACCTGCACACCTACCTCTCGCAGCTGTACATCTACCTCGAATACCGTCCGGGACAAAGAATGTACGTATATGAAAGCGAAGACAAATCGCTGAGCATCGGCCTCTATCCCCTCAACGACGGTCTGGCGGCAGTAGAATACCTGAAAAACTGACCCTCGGGATCAGCCGGGAAAACTTCCGACGGAAGCGTCCGAACTCCGCCCATAAAAGACATACTATCAAACAAGAAACAGCCGCATGAAATCATGCGGCTGTTTCTTGTTTGGTGGAGAATACGAGGCTCGAACTCGTGACCTCTTGCATGCCATGCAAGCGCTCTAGCCAACTGAGCTAATCCCCCGTTAGCGGGACAAATATAGTGAAATTTTCCAAATCCTCGAAAAACAGAGTCGATTTCCTGAAAAATTCACTCCGACAGTCCGCTCCTCGCAGAAAAAACATATCCCCAAAGAGGCAACGCCAATCCGTATGGCAATGTTTTTGCTCTGAATTACAACGATATGAAACTCAATCATAAACCGGTCTGGCATTTTCTGCATGCCGACAAAAAACAATAGGATATGGACAAGAAAAGACTGACCTCCGAAAACGGGAAACCCATTGCCGACAACCAAAACATCCAAACCGCCGGCGTGCGCGGCCCCGCCATGCTGCAAGACGTATGGTATCTCGAAAAACTCGCCCATTTCGACCGGGAAGTGATCCCCGAACGCCGCATGCACGCCAAAGGATCGGGAGCTTTCGGGACCTTCACCGTGACGCACGACATCACCAAATACACCCGGGCCTCGATCTTTTCGCAGGTGGGTAAAAAGACCGACTGTCTGGTCCGCTTCTCGACCGTAGCCGGAGAGCGCGGCGCCGCCGATGCCGAGCGCGACATCCGGGGCTTCGCCATGAAATTCTACACCGACACGGGCAACTGGGACCTGGTAGGCAACAACACGCCGGTCTTCTTCCTGCGCGATCCGCTGAAATTCCCCGACCTGAACCACGCCATCAAACGCGATCCGCGCACCGGCATGCGAAGTGCCAACAACAACTGGGATTTTTGGACGCTCCTCCCGGAAGCGCTCCACCAGGTGACGATCACGATGAGTCCGCGCGGCATTCCGGCCTCGTTCCGCCATATGCACGGCTTCGGCAGCCACACCTTCAGCTTCTACGACAAGGACAACAAGCGCACATGGGTCAAATTCCATTTCCGCACCCTGCAAGGCATCAAGAACCTCACGGACGCCGAAGCCGAGGCGGTCATCGCCAAAGACCGGGAGTCGAACCAGCGCGACCTGTTCGAAGCGATCGAACGGGGCGATTATCCCCGCTGGCTGATGCAGGTGCAGCTGATGACCGAAGAGGAGGCCCGAAACTACAAAATCAATCCCTTCGACCTGACCAAAGTGTGGTATCACGGCGATTTCCCGCTGCATGACGTGGGTATTCTCGAACTGAACCGCAACCCGGACAACTTCTTCGCCGAAATCGAACAGGCGGCGTTCAACCCTGCGAACGTCATCGAAGGCATCGGCTTCTCGCCCGACAAGATGTTGCAGGGGCGGCTCTTCTCCTACGGCGACGCACAGCGCTACCGGCTGGGCGTGAACAACAACCTGATTCCCGTGAATAAACCCCGCTGTCCGTTCCACGACTACCACCGCGACGGGCAGATGCGCACGGACGGCAATTACGGAGCGACGATCCCCTACCAGCCGAACAGCTACGGCGAATGGCAGGACAGCCCGAACCTGAAAGAACCGCCTTTGGAGGTGAACGGTGCCATCTACAATTACGACGAACGGGAACTCGACAGCGACTATTTCACCCAACCGGGCAAGCTCTGGCGGCTGATGTCGGCCGAAGACCAACGGGCGACGTGCGAGAACACGGCCCGCGCGATGGGCGACAGCGCCCTCTTCATCAAACAGCGGCACGTGCGCAACTGCTCCTACGCCGATCCCGAATACGGCAAAGGCGTGGCGAAGGCATTGGGTATCGACTATGAGGAAGCCCTGAAAGCGGAGGACCCGGCACACCCGACGTGGGATCCCCGCAACAAAAAGTGATTCGCAGCAGACGCACCGAAAGGAGGTTCCTCCATTTCGTTAAGATCGCTACAAAATCCCGGATGAATATGTATTCATCCGGGATTTTACGCAATACGTCCTCTTCACCCTGTCCGAACGCCCCGCAAAACAAGGCCCGTCCGGCACGAACGGCCCGACGCGAAAAGCCTCATACGATGGGATCGATGACGCCTCCGCCTCCGCCACTCTTTCCGGCTCCGCAGGCTTTCTCCCCTCGACAACGATACTTCGAAAAATGCCAGCCGACACCTTGCTCCCGGCGACAACATCGACAGGCCGGTCCGCACAAGCGGATCGGTTTCCTTGCAAGAGGCAATCAAGGACGGTATTCCAGCATCGTTCCGGGACATTGGACATACCTTTACGGGGTCTTGGCCGGCTCCGTAAAATACAATGCCGGACTGCGATCCCGCACTTTCGGGAGCCGCAATCCGGCGCTGCGAATTTCAAAAGGCACTATGCCTGCGGCGTATCGTCGCCGCCTTTATTGCGATTACGGTTGCGATTTCGGTTACGACGACGCCCCCGGTCCCGGCTGCCGCGATTACCCTCGCCACGACCTTCTCCGTGGCGGGACTCCACATTCGCAGCCGCGACGACACCTTCTGCAGGTACCGGACCGGCACTCTTCGCACCGTCGCGTCCACGGCTCCGACCACGTCCCCCGCTGCGTCCGTTTCCGCCACGGCCCGACCCACTGCGTCCCCGGCGGCCGCCATGACCGGAAAAAGCGGCGGGGTTATATTCAGGGCCTGCACCTACGGCTTCCGGCAAGGACAATTTCGGAATCTCCCGCTCGATAAACTCCTCGATACGGTGGAATTTACCCTGCTCCTCCTCGTTCACGAACGTAACGGCCCGCCCCGTAGCGCTGGCCCGCGCCGTGCGGCCGATGCGATGGATATAATCTTCGGGATCGTGCGGCACGTCATAATTGATGACCATGCCGATATCCTCGATGTCGATACCGCGTGCGACGATGTCCGTCGCTACGAGAATCCTCACTTTATTATTCTTAAAATCGAGCATCACCTGCTCGCGCTTCTCCTGATCCAAGTCGGAATGCATGGGAGCCACGTCGAGCTTCATTCGCTTGAGCGTATGGGCCAGCTCCTTGACTTTTAGCTTCGACGAGGAGAAGATGATAGTCTTGGACTCCGAAGGCCGGGAGAACATCTCGCGGACGATCCCCAGCTTTTGGCCCTCGTAACAAATATAAGCACCCTGTTCGATCGCCTCGTTGGGCTTCGAAATGGCGATATTGACCTCGGCGGGATCGTTCAGAATCTGCTTGGCCATCTGCCGGATCTTGGGCGGCAGCGTCGCGGAGAACATCAGCGTCTGTCGCGATTTGGGCATATAGGAGACGATCTGCATAATGTCGTCGTAAAAACCCATATCGAGCATACGGTCGGCCTCGTCCAGAATCAGGTAGTCCACATGCGACAGATCCACCCGGCTGTTGGTCAGGTGCGAAATCAGGCGTCCGGGCGTGGCGATCACCACATCGGCACCCATTTGCAGGCCGCGCTTCTGCTGGTCCCAGCCGCGGCCGTCGCCGCCGCCGTAAATTACGGCGGTAGAAACGGGCATATAGTAGGAAAAGCCCTGGAACTGCATGTCGATCTGCTGTGCCAACTCGCGCGTGGGTACGATAATGACCGATTTCACGACGTTCTTCTCATTGCCTTCGAGCAGCAGCCGGTTCAGCAGCGGCAGCGTATAGGCAGCCGTCTTGCCCGTACCGGTCTGGGCGCAGGCGATAATATCGCGCCCGTCCAGAATGATCGGAATGGTCTGCTCCTGCACAGGAGTCATCTCCTGAAAATTCATGGCGTCGATGCCGTCCAGCACCTCGTCTTCCAGATCGAGTTCGTCAAATCTCATACTATGCGTTTTCTTTCTTTTCCAATTATTACACTTCAAACGGGCGGGTTCTTTCGACCAACTCTCCCTGCAACGTCGCCGACGAGGAGGCGGTCACCCGCACCCGCACGTAATCCCCGATCCGGCACTCGCCGCGATCGAAGACCACCACCTTATTCTGCGACGTACGTCCGAAAAGCTGCCGGTCGCTGCGCTTGGAAGTACCTTCCACCAGAATTTCGAACTCTTTGCCGACATCGCGGGCGTTGCTTTCGGCCGAAAGCGTATTCTGCAAGGCGATGATTTCGTTCAAACGGGCCGTCTTGACCGAATCCGGCACATCGTCGGGCATGTGACGTTGAGCGAACGTATCGGGCCGCTCGGAATACTTGAACATATAGGCGAATTCATACCCCACCTCCCGCATCAGCGAAAGCGTCTGCCGATGATCCTCGTCCGTTTCGCTGCAGAATCCGGCGATCAGGTCGGTCGTAATCGCGCAATCGGGCATATAGCGGCGGATAGCGGCGATGCGGTCGAGGTACCATTCGCGCGTATATTTGCGGTTCATCTTCTCGAGCATCCGCGACGATCCCGACTGGGCAGGCAGGTGGATGCAGCGGCAGATGTTGGGTTTCGACGCCATCACTTCGAGCAGACGGTCGCTCATGTCCTTGGGATGCGACGTTGCGAACCGAACGCGCAACAGCGGCGAAATTTCGGACACAAGGCGCATCAGCTCCGGAAAATCGACCGCTCCATAACGATACGAATTGACGTTCTGTCCCAACAGCGTCACCTCCCGGTAACCGTTCTCGAACAGGCTGAGGGCTTCGCTCAGAATAGTCTGCGGATCGCGGCTGCGCTCCACGCCCCGCGTATAAGGCACCACGCAGTACGAACAATAGTTGTTGCACCCGCGCATGATGGCGATATAACTGCTCACGCCGTTGCGATCGAGCCGCACGGGAGCGATTTCGGCGTAGGTTTCCTCGCGGGAAAGCAGGACATTGACGCCCCGGCCGCCTTCGCCCGCTTCGCGCACCAGGCGGGGCAGGTCGCGGTACGCATCCGGACCGGCGACGATATCCACGGGGTTCTCCCCTTCGAGCAGCCGTTCCCGCAAACGTTCGGCCATACAACCGATAATACCGACGAGCAGTCCCGGCCGGCGGCGGCGCAGATGAGCCATCTCCCGCAAACGTCCCCAAATGCGCTGTTCGGCATTATCTCGGATCGAACAGGTATTGATCAGAACGACATCCGCCTCCTCGATCTTGTCGGTATAGACATAGCCCTCCTGCTGCATGATCGCAACGACGATTTCCGTATCGCCGACGTTCATCTGACAGCCGTATGTTTCGACAAAAAGTTTACGGCCCGCACCCTGCAGCGGACGCAAAGTATTTATCTTCTCGTTATTCATAGTTGCAAAACCGGACTCGCCCGGTAAAATTAGGACCGAAAAACGGGAATCGACGATCGCGGTTCCCGTTTCCCCGGTATTTCTGAAAATTACTGTGCCTGAATCGCACCCGCTTCCGGGAAAGGCTTGAAGCCCTCTCCGTAGGTATCGTAGGCATCCGTAACCACGAAGAATGCTTTCGGGTCGATCTCCTGTACCTTACGCTGTACCGCATGCACCTCCTTGCGATCGACCACCAGGAAAATCATATCCTTTTCCTCCTCGGAGTACATACCCCGTGCCTTGATAAAAGTAGCGCTGCGTTCCAGATCCTCCAGAATGAATGTCCGGAGTTTTTCGTTTTCATCGCTGATGATGAACAGCAACTTGTCGTACGACGCACCGTCGATCACCCGGGCTACGACCCGCGAACAGATGAAGATCGTAATGAGCGAATAGAGTGTCAGCACCCAGCCCGAACCCGAACTATCGCCCGTACCAAGACCGAAACCGATCACCACCAAGCCAGAAAGGATCACCACGCAATCCGCCAGGAAGATACCCGTGGAAAACTTGATGCCCGCATACTTCTGAAGCAACATGGCGATAATGTCCGTACCGCCCGTGGTAGCCTGTGTCCGCACGACCATACCCTGCCCCACGCCGATAACGACCGCACCGATGATACAGGTCAGCAACAGATCGTTCGACAAGTTGAGCGAACCGCCCAGCAATAGCGCCGGATCGAGATTGATACCGTCGGCCGTAAATGCCGCATCGGAATAGACCAACCGCGTCAGGATATTCATAAAACCGGGCGTGAACAGCGCAGCCACCACCGTCCGGGCGCCGAACTGTCCGCCGAAAACCAATACGGCGGTAATCATCAGCGGCACGTCGAACATATAGCCGAAAGTACCGACCTGGATCGACGGGAAAATATTATGCAATACGATGCCGGCGCCATAGACTCCGCCCGGAACGAAATTGTAAGGATTGATAAAAAAAACGAAACCGGATCCCATGATCGCACAACCGACAAACAACTGAATCCAGGAACGCCACCAGGCCCAAGACCCCATCGGCTCCAATAAAGCTTTCGTATTGATCATAAAATTAACTATTTTAGAGCGGTTAATAATTGATTTAATTTTGCAAATATACGAAAAACTCCCGGATTTCCCGTTCGCTTCGGACTATTTTCCCCAAAAGCCGCAGTATTTAAATTTTTTTCGTTTATATTTGCATATACAATCCTGACAAATAAAGGGCATGATACTGACTTACTATTGCATTATCACGATGATAATCATCGCCTACCTGCTCGGCTCGATCCCCAGCGCCGTATGGATAGGCAAAAAATATTACGGCATCGACATCCGGGAACACGGCAGCAAAAACGCCGGTACGACCAACATGCTGCGGGTACTGGGACGCCGAGCAGCCCTGCCGGTCTTTCTGCTGGATTTCCTCAAGGGATTCGTCGCGGTCACATTGACCGAGATCCTCAAATACGACGCCTACATCAACGATATGTGGCTGATAAATATCAAGATCATCGCCGTATTCGCCGCCGTGCTCGGACACATCTTCCCCATTTTCGCGGGATTCCGGGGCGGCAAGGGCGTGGCGACCCTGGTAGGGGCGATTACGGGTATTTATCCGCCGGTAGTACTGCTCTGCTTCGCCGTATGGGTCGTGATCCTGATGATGACGCACTACGTTTCACTCGCCTCGATCGTGGCCGGCTGCTGCTTTCCGGTCTTCACGATCGCTTCGCCCAAAGTGAACCAATCGGTGCCTTTCATCGTCTTCTCGTTCGTCACGGCCGTTCTGCTGCTCTACACCCACCGCAAAAATATCGTTCGGCTGAAAAACGGCACGGAATCCAAAATATACATCTGGAAGCCCCATCGAAAAGCGGACAAATAGCACGGTAAAAACGATTCGCTTGTTTGGCGAATCGTTTTTTATCGAATAAGGTCCGAAACCGGAACCATATCCGAATAGGCACAAAAAAATCCGACTGCTCCATCTCCTGCCCCAACGGTCATTCGGATCGCTTCATCCGCCCGTTTCAGATCGGACTTTCAATCCACGGTAAATAGCGAGCCGGAAATCGCCATTATTCAACACGCTTGTATTGTCCGATTTCGATCTATTTGTGTCTGTTTCCGCTGCGATCCGATCTGTCGAAACCGGCTGAAACGGCCTTGTAAAATAAAAACGAAGGCATCCCCGAATTCTTCCGACAAAAAACGGGTATTTTACCGATTGGATAGATTTTCATATATTTGCTCGCAACGAATACCGATTTGTACGAACTGTCAAAAAGCGAAACACACGAAATTTGCTTTGTTCCCGGCATATATTATCTTTGCCGGAAGAGGTTAAGAAGAATAACCCGAATCCGGCCGGACACCAGTCCCCCCGGGACAGGCGTTTCGCCCTAAAAATTGAATTATCCACTACTTGATACCGAAAATTCTATGTTACGCGAAAACCTGATTAATATTTACGAAACCAGCTTCCGGGAGAACTATGCACTGCCGGCATTGACCGACTATTTCAAGCAGGAGAACTTCACCTACCTGGAAATGGGCGCCGAGATCGCCAAGCTGCATCTGCTCTTCGACGAGGCGGGCATCCGGCAGGGCGACCGAATTGCGCTGATCGGCCGCAACAATCCCCGCTGGTGCATCACCTACATCGCCACGATCACTTACGGCGCGGTCATCGTGCCCATTCTGCAGGATTTCCATGCCAACGACGTGATCCACATCATCAACCATTCGGAAAGCCGACTGCTTTTCCTGGGCGACACGTTCTGGGACGCGATCGAAGCCGACCAGATCCGGAAAGTCGAAGCCGTCTTCTCGCTCACGGACCTGAACGCGATCTACGAGCGCCGGGATCCGAAGAAACTGACGGATTTCCAGAAGAACCGCGAAAATCACTTCCGCAAAGCCTATCCGAAAGGGTTCGGACCGGAGCATATCCGCTTTCACAAGATTCCCAACGACCGGATGATCCTGCTCAACTACACCTCGGGAACGACCGGATATTCGAAAGGCGTCATGCTCTCGGTCAATAACCTGACGGGCAACGTGCTCTTCGCCCGAGGAGCCATAAACACCCAAACCGGCACGAACTATTTCCAGCGCGGCGGACGCACGCTCTCGTTCCTGCCTCTGGCACACGCCTACGGCTGTGCATTCGACTTTCTCGCGCCGCTGGCCGTCGGAGGCCACATCACCCTGCTGGGCAAAATTCCCACTCCGAAGATCCTGATCGAAGCCATGCAGGTCGTGCGCCCCACGATCATTTGCTGCGTACCCCTGATTCTCGAGAAAGTCTATCGCAAACAGGTACTGCCGCTGCTCGAAAAGGGGCCGATGAGTATCGCTATGAAGATTCCGCTGCTGAATACCGCCCTGCGCTCGGTAATCCGCAAGAAGATGATGGAATCGTTCGGCGGAGAGGTGAACATCTTCATCGTGGGCGGTGCACCGATGAATATGGAAACCGAAGCATTTCTGATGAGTATCAAATTCCCGATCACGATTGGATACGGCATGACCGAATGCGCTCCGCTCATCAGCTTCACTCCCGACAACGAATTCAAGGCCGGTTCCTGCGGGCGTTTCCTCTCGGAATTTATCCAGGTGAAGATCGACTCGCCCGATCCCGAACACGTCGCGGGCGAGATCCTGGTGCACGGCGAGCACGTCATGATGGGTTACTACAAGAACGAGGAGGAAACCCGGAAGGTCCTGGACGAAAAAGGGTGGCTCCATACGGGCGACATCGCCACGATGGATCCGGACGGCACGCTTTACATCCGCGGCCGCTCGAAAACCATGATACTCACGGGAAGCGGACAGAACATTTACCCCGAAGAGATCGAAGACAAACTCAACAACATGTATATGGTCCAGGAATCGCTGGTTCTGGAGCACAACGGTCGTTTGACGGCATTGGTCGTTCCCGACTTCGAACAGGCGGAGCTCGAAGGGATCGATAAAGAGGAACTGCCCCGAATCATGGAAAACAACCTCAAGGAACTCAACAAACTGTTGGCATCCTACGAACAGGTCGCAAGCATCACGGTCTATCCCACCGAATTTGAAAAGACGCCCAAACGCAGCATCAAGCGCTACCTATACAATACGGCTCTGCTGGAGAAATAGGCCGATTCGATGACGCACGAAAAATCGCTATCGAAGGGTTTTCCGCCGACAATCCGACAAGTTTCCCTTCGAAACAGCTTGCCGCCTTTTCAGGCGGCAAGCTGTTTCGAAGGCTCCTCGGAAATCTTCGCAATAGTCCGTACGATTGTCCTTACCTTTCACTATCTTTGCAGAAAACAGGATGCGCCTCGGAAAACGATGAACAAGTTCCCGTTTTCTTCTCGGCTTTCACTATCTTTGTATTTGTAGAAGATAGGATGCGGTTCGGCAATCTTTGCGTGCAAGCCTGCACGATTGACCTCACCTTTCACTATCTCTGACACCGAACATTTCGCCTCGACAAAATGCAAATAAATTTGCGTTTGCCTCCGGCTTATCGCTATCTTTGCCAATATGAAATTCAGCAGCAAACAAATGATCGGAGAAAACCTCCTGTACCTGATGGTATGGATGGTGATTATCCTAGTACCGGTCCTCAACTCGAAAATGCTCGAAGAGGTACACGTCAGTCTGGAGAACATCCTGATCGCCTGGCTAAAAATCGCACCTTATCTGCTGATCTTCATCATCCACAACAGCCTGATCGCTCCCAGACTGTTACTGCGAAAACATCGTTATGTATGGTATCTGGTCGTCAATCTGCTGACCATTACGGCCGTTTTCTCGCTGGTCGCCATTTATGAAAAATACGCTCCATACGACACCGAACCCTACATCCTGAACGGCAAAGCGTCATTCACCGATCTGGCGATCTATTGGAACATCCTGCTGGGATTCTTCATGACGGGCCTGAACATGGGTATCAAACTGCTGTATCGCTCCCTGCGCGACGAACAGCAAATGGAGGAGCTCAAACGTCAGAACCTGCAAGCGGAAATGGATTATCTGCGATACCAGATCAACCCCCATTTCTTCATGAATACGCTCAACAATATCCACGCCCTGATCGACATAGATACCGAATACGCGAAAAGCGCCGTCATCGAACTGTCCAAGATGATGCGGTACGTTCTCTACGAATCGGGCAGCGAAACCATATCGCTCAAAAAGGACATCCAATTCATCGAGAACTACATCGAGTTGATGCGCATCCGCTACGACAGCAGCATCGACATCCGTTTCGACTATCCGGACTCGATCCCGAATAAAGTGGCCATCCCGCCCCTGCTGCTGATCGTATTCGTCGAAAACGCGTTCAAGCACGGAGTAAGTTATAACCACGCCTCGTTCATCCAGATCCGAATCGGCTACCGGGATGATGCGGTAACGGCCGTCATCAGCAACAGCCGTCACGAAAAATCCCGGTCGGGTACTACGGGCATCGGACTCGAAAACGTCAAAAAACGGCTGGCATTGATTTACCAGGACAACTATACGCTCGCTATCGACGATTCCGATCCGGCCGTTTATACCGTCAAACTCATAATCCCCATCATGCCATGCTGAAATGTATCGCCATAGACGACGAGCCGCTGGCACTGCGGCAATTACAGGGTTATATCGCCAAAATCAATTTTCTGAAGCTCGAAAAAGCGTTCACCAACGCCATCGAAGCCCAGCAATATCTGGCCGGAAATCCGATCGACCTGATTTTCGTGGATATCAACATGCCCGATTTGAGCGGCGTAGAGTTCGTACGGTCGCTCGTCAGCCGCCCGATGATTATCTTCACGACGGCATATTCGGAATACGCCGTCGAGGGATTCAAACTCGATGCGATCGACTACCTGCTCAAACCGTTCAGCTTCGCCGATTTCAACCGTTCGGTAACCAAAGCGCAATCGCTGTATGAACTGTTGGCCTATCGGAAGACACAGGGGGACGTCCCGGCCCCGGAAGCCACCCCGCGCGACCGGGAGTACATCTCGATCAAAGCCGATTATAAAACGACGCTGGTACGCATCAGCGACATCGTTTATCTGGAAAGCGAAGGCGAATACGTACGGCTCCATCTGGACGACCGATCGACCATCACGACTCTTTTCCGGCTCAAGAACATGGAAGCGGCCCTGCCGTCGGAAATGTTCATGCGGGTCCACCGTTCCTACATCGTCAACCTGCAACGTATCAGGAGCTACGTGAAAGGTCGGGTTTTCATAAGTGACAGCGAATACGTTCCGATCGGCGAAAATTACCGGGAGGCGTTCCAACGATACATCGAAGCTCATTACCAGAATCTATAACGGAGAATCGCCTCCGAAGTCGATATCTTCAGGAGAAATCGCACCGTTCCGAACGGACATTCGACCGCCCGGCAACAAATAACAAAACGCGATTATATGTTTTCGGGGAGCTATTGGAAGCCGACACGCCCTTCCCCTCTTTGGAGAGGAAGGGCGTGTCGGCATTACAGAAGCGGCACAGACCGCAAATAAGCTCGATGCCGCGATCGTTGGCCAAGGGTACATCGGAAAGACATGACCCCCAAATATAAACTCTGCATTCCCAGAGCGCAGGCACGCTTGCCACCAACCCCGACTATGAGGGGCGAATCTTATTTGCGATCGGCCAGGCAGCTCTGAATATCCAGACTGACCGGCTCACCGTTGAGAGAAAAAGAGAGTGTGCAATCCTCGAAAGCGGTAAGTTTCTCGAACTGCAAAATAACGGTGGAATTATCGCCCCAAATTGCATCGACACTCTTTGCCTGGAAGGTTTTACCACTGTTATAAAGCACCACATCTTCGATTGAAAGTCCGTTGGTTTCATCACGGTCGGATGCAGGGATTTCAATTTTGATAGTTGTTTTGCCGTGTTTGTTGTTCAAACTCAAAAATTTGGGAGTTGCATGGGCGCTTCCTATCGCCAGCAGAGCGGCAGCGCACGAAAGAATAATTTTTTTCATAGCAAATGAATTTGAAGTGATGTAAAAGAGTTGATTTCCAATCGTTACGAAATAATATCCAAGATACGAAATAATGTCTTTTACTATATGCAGAAGATTCCGATATTTTTACAATAAATTATTGTGGGGGGGGGCTTTTACTCTTTAAGCCACAAAACTAATATAAAAATCCCCCCCCCAAATATTTTGATTAAATTAACCAAAATATATCCGAATGCAAAAGTATCGGGAAAAATCCATGCGCATCAGGCCCGCATAAAGCCTATGACTTACAAGCGGGGAAAACGGTCCATACGGGTATATCGCCCCTCGGCATACTCGTAACAATAGTGCACCAGGCCGTTGGTCAGGACCACGTAACGGGCCCCCAGCACCGAATTGTACCGGACGGCCTGCGCCAGCACCTGACGGTCTATTCCGATCCCGGCAGCCTTGCACTCGACGAGCATCAGCGGACAGGCCCGATCGTCCACGACCACCACATCGGCACGCTGCGGAGATCCGTTCATCGCTACGGCATACTCCTGAACGATCCGCATGGGCTGTGCTCCGCAATGGGAAATCAGAAACCCGATCAAATGACGGCGCACCCACTCCTCGGGAGTCAGCACCAGGTAGATTCCCCGAAGCGGGTCCCAGACGGTCGTCTGCTCCCCGCGCTGCGAAATCCGCAATTTGACGGCAGGAAAATTGAGCCGGGGATAGTCGGGAGTCATATTCGGAAAAAATTAGTAACTTTACAGGGACAAATATACGAAAAGGCGACGGAATCCGTATCGCCCCGCGTACAAAGAGCGCCAAGCCGCAGAGCACAGCGCAAAGCGGGAGCGAACGTACGGGTTCGCAGACAAAGAGTGCCGATCGTATCTTATTACTTAACTAAACAGCGAAAGGCGGACGGCGGGTCCAACTCGTCCGCATCCGCCCGAGCCGCATAAAAAATTTATCGCCTTATGAAGAGTCTTTTGACCTTGCTCCTTCTCTCTTCCGCATGGATGGCCTGCGCCCAGGATTACGCTTCGCCGGAGCCGGTCGAGATAGGCAAGGAGCTTTCCCGCACCACCTTCGTCGTCTATCCGACGGCAGAAGAAGCCGCCGCCGGATCGCGCGAAGCCTCCAAATACTTCACCCCGCTGGCAGAGTGGGAAAAGACGACGACCGAAGCCGGCACGGAGTTTTCCACGAAATTCACGGTGCCTTTCGCCTGGGTAAACCGCCAGGTGCTCCTGCATGTGGAGTGGGCTTCGTCGGCCTACGAAATTCGCCTGAACGGGAAGGTCGCGGGGTATTGCCAGAACGGGAGCAATCCGGCGGATTACAACTTCACCAAACAGATCCGGGAAGGGGTCAATAATCTGACGATCAAGGTGCTGTCCAATCCAGCAAGCGCCGTACTCGAGAGTTGGACGCATCCCTCCGAACCGGCGTTAGGCAGTTGCTACGTATTTTCCCAGCCGACCATCCGCATCCGCGACCTGTTCACCAAAACGTACCGAAACGGCAGCGTCTTCAACGGCGAGGTCGGCATCGTGGTGAAAACCGACGCGCTGAATCCCAAGAAAGCGAAAATCCACTACGAACTGCTGACGCCGCAGGACGAAGTCGTGACATACGGCAGCCAGGAGATCGAACTCGACATGCGCAGGGAAGACACCCTGCGTCTGGTCGCCCAGATTCCCGATACGATGGTATGGAGCGCCCGCAACCCGATACTTTACACCCTGCGGCTCAAGACACAGACCGAAGGCCGTTATACGGAGTACGTATCGCTCAAGGTCGGCTTCCGCACCGTCGGCAACACCCGGGGGCAGTTGGCGATCAACGGGTATCCGGCAGCACTCAAGGCCGTACCCGACCTGGGTACGACCGTATCGCCGAGCCAACTGCTCGAATGGAAGGAACAGGGGTACAACCTGATTCTGCTTCCGGCAGGCGGCGTATCCGGTGCGCTGTACGACCTTTGCGACCGATATGGCTTCTATGTCGTCGAACAGGCTCCGATCAACACCAGCCGCAGCGGTATGTCCCGCCGCAAGGGAGGGAATCCCAGCAACGATCCCGCATGGCAGGCGGCCTATATCGCCCGTATCGAGGAGAGCTACCACACCACGAAACTGCATCCGTGCGTCGTAGCATTCTCGCTCGCCGAAGATTCCGCCAACGGAATCAACCTCTACGAAGGTTATCTCCACCTCAAGGGCCTCGAAAAGGAGCGCCCGGTTCTCTACCCCGATGCCGGCGGAGAGTGGAACAGCGACAAACTCCGGCTGTCGGCCGAACAATAATCCGCTCGCCGCTCAAAAATAAAAAGGGCTGTCTGCTACATATAGACAGCCTTTTTTCATTCGTACTACACTCCAAGAACATCTTAAAACACCTCGCTTCCGACAAGTTTTGTCGGATCGTTTCGTTTTACGATCGAACACGCACGACAGAAACCTCCCTCGGACGACGAGTGCTGACAGCAGGCAACAGGTCAAAAGACAGGCAACGGCAAGCGAGTGACAGGCGCAAATGGCGAGTAACGAAAGACAGGCAGCGAACAACAAGCGACGGGAGCAGAGAGCAAGCGACGAAGAGTTGGTAGCACGTGACGAGCGGCAACTACAGATAACAACCGACCGGGAAAAGCTGGTAGCAGGCAATCGGGCGATGAGTCAGGGGACAGAAGGCCGGCAGCGTACAACCGGGCAAATGGCGAGCAACGGCAAGCGACGGATAGCTGAAACAGTCAGCAGGTGACGAAGGTAAATAACAGGGACACAAGTAACGGGCAACAGATAATAGATGCAGATGACAGGAGAAGTAACAAGCGACAAGTGACGGAGCATCCGCTATCGAAGGGTTCCTTCCAATATCTCTGAAAACCGTCCTTGCCCTGGTTTTGAAACTCCCACCCTGTCGCACCCGATTCGACACCATTATACGGAATACAAAACCCTACTCAGCATTCCGCCGATATTTGCAGGCCGGTTTTTCTATTTACCACTATATAGATAGCTATAGAAAGACGGCAATGCCCATTACTTTTTACTTTCCGTTCGGGAGCGACGAAAAAAATACCGAAGAATAGGGACACCAGCACCAATCACTCCGCCCAAGGATGAAATACCCGGACAAACACCAATCCGACTCTGTCATTTCCTGCCCCAAGCAGCCGTTATCAATAATCGGACTCTTAGCACCGACAACCTTCCTATAAAAAACGATTCGAACACTCCAAAGAGAGGGGGGGGGCACTGACGATCTTCCCTGCAAAACAGAAACCTCGCTCCCAATCAATCCCATAAAACAAAAGACAATCACATTATCAGTCCCCGTAAAACAGGCGCAAATGCCGCCGGACTTTCCCCGACATACAAACGAATGTCAAGGGACTTTCCCCAAGTCTATCTCTTCCAAAGATCCTTATACACAAAAAAGAGGGGAAGAGATCGCTCTCTTCCCCTCCGGGATTCCGTTACTCGTCGAAATTCGACGAATAACCGTTTTGTTTCGGATTATTTAACGATTTCAGAAGCAGCCTTGAGCTGTGCTCTTACATCAAAATCCAATTTATCCGATACCTCCTTTTTAGAAGCTGCATTGAGGATCGAAGACTTGCCATGGTCTGCACGCTCGCGCTCGATCTGCATGAACGAAGCCTGGCTGAAACGAATCGGAGCAGAAAGATCCACCTTCGATACGGTCGATACAGCCGATACCTCGCCGCGCTTATCATCGAAACCATCGGTCGGAGCAGTATCGATATCACCCTGGTGGTCAGGATCGTTCAGCAAGATTTCTTCATACATCAACTCACCCCAAGCACCGGTTGCATCCTGACCTGCATAGTAGAAGCCCCAAGGACCTACTCCCGGCGGAGTACAACGACCGTGCTTAGCATCCTTATAGATGGCTACAAACGGATAATTCTCGAAATAATCGAAGATCAACATATCCGGCAGAGGCAGCGTACCACCACGAGGTGCATGGATCAAGACCCACGTATGAGCAGTTTCCTCACTAGTCGGCTCCGCTTGGTAAACGCATACATACTGATTACCAGCATAGTTCCCCCAAGCTGCAGGATAACGAGCTGCAAGTTCATCACCGTTGTAAACCTGCCATGTTCCAGATACAGTTGCTTTCATATTACGCGGCAACGGTTTCGATTCTACGCGGGCAGAACTCAAATCGGACTGAGCCTGGCCATCCGCATAAGCAAAACCATAAGCCACATACTCGGTACCCGGCGTACACGAAGATGTCAGAACCTCTTCACCGACATACTGTGCCAATGTACCGCCACCGTCTGCATGAATCACTGCATCGATGAACTGACGCCAATCCTTATACTGATCGAAGTTGTTTGCAGAAGTCAGACCTACATGGTACCAAACGTCGTCCTGAGACGGAGTAACGGTACAAGTAAAGCTACGCATTTCGATCTTCGAGAACTCGAATTCCAACTTAAAATCTGTAGGAGCGACATATTCCGGAGTCGTGAATTCGGTCACCGAAACATCGGTAGTACGATGTCCGTATTTGTCGAAACCGAAAATAAAGATTTCGTAAGTGCTCTCCGGCTCGATACGCCACTCCTGATCGGCCCCCATCTTGGTCGTCATTTCGCCTTTCTGCACCCATTCGTTGGTCTGCCAGTTGGGAGGGGTGCCATCACCCAGGCCCGAACCGGAATCATACATATCCAGACGCTGGAGCAGACGCTCGACACAAACGCTTTTACCGTATTTCTCGGCACTGCCGCCGGGATACATACCGATGAAATATTTCGTCTCCAGATTCGAGGGCGTAATCTTGATCTCGCAATCCTGAGCTGTCACATTCAACTTCTCGACCGTGAACGTGCAATTATCGGTTACAGGAATCTCTCCGGTCGTAACCGTGAAATATTCCTCGGCATTTTCGCTGTTGATATTGTAGTTGTCATCCATGCCGAAGCACCAGAAATAGTAGTCGTTACCGCCCCATACACGGTTTTTTAAAGACGTGTTCAACATGAACTTCTGCTCGCCCTGATAAAGAGTCGGACGCTGCTTACGCGCACTGGACTGCAACTCCTGCAAATACTCTTTGCTGGTCCACTCGTCAACCTTGTAAACATAACTGTTCATCGTCGAGAACATCCACTTCGCATCCGGATTGCTCGGAGTGATCGTTACCTCTACGTTGTAAGGATTGTTGTCGGGATAAGGGTCGGCATTGACCTGCTTGGAAGTAACCGTGAACGTAAGGTCGGTCATCTCGACATTCTGGGTCGTGAACTCCGCCTTGAAAAGGTCCGTAGTAGGCACGCCCTCGGACGTACAACCGTACACATACCCATAATATGCCGTATTGGCAAGCGACAAGTCATCCACGGTATTGGTCTTCGAACCTTTCATGAGTAAGATGTTCAACCATTCAGACAACTTCATCCCCCGACTTTCGGCCTGTTCTTTCACCGCCTCCAAGTCGGCCTGAATGAAAGCCTCGTCGGACTCGAACGAATCGACGTATTCTTTAGTCATAAAAGCGCACAGATAGGTCTCGCTCTCGTTCGAAGGAACGATCTGCATTGCACAGCCGTTTGCCGTAATCGACTTCGGATCGATCGTAAGTTCGAACGTCATGGTACCACCCTGATTTACGGTAACGACTACATCGGCTGCCCCCGTATAAGAAAGGGTGATCTGCCCCGAACGAGACTCGACACCCTCGTCGAGTGCAGTGTAATCAAACTGGACGTATCCCGGCTCCGCATAGTTGAAATTCTTGATCCAATCCACGTTCGTCGTTGCCTCGACAATAGACGATTTATCGGCCCCTTGAATTTCATACGCCAAACGACCCGTTCCAGCGTTTTTCGATAAGGAAAGCGTAGTTTTAGCTACGATGGTGACGCTGTAATCCACGCCATCGTCGCTTCAGCCACTGCTTGCACTCACCATTGCGAGCATCGCCACAAGCGCCATCGCAAAAGAAAAATACTTTTTCATAGAAAAAAAATAACAAGTAGTTTAGTGAAAGAGCTACCGGATCGAAATCCGGACACCCTTTCGGGTTAATAAAAATTAAAAGTTAGGTATTAAAAACATCATAAAAAAGCGAAAATCCACCATGCAAGTATCGTAGAATAATCCTAATACACAATATAACCAACAAAATTCAATTCTTTTGTCCCGTCCGTTCCCCAGCGTATTCCTGCGATAAAGCAACTGCACCGAACGGAATCAATATTCTCGCCTTCATTCGGAATCGAATTCTTAATCCGAAATTCTCTCAAAGGTAGGAAATTAATCTAACTTAAACAACTTTTTAAGACAGTTTTTTCAATAAAAAAGCAAATCAAAAATCACAATATATTGAATATCTTACATTTAAAATTCAAATATTCGTACCTACAAAAAATCCCCCCCCCAAAAAAAATGATTTTTAGCCCACAGGCGGCGTTTTTTCCATCACCTGGACGGATGTACCGAAATAATAAATCTTGAAACATAATAATTCGGTAACCAGTCGATGCACCTATATAACTTAAATAATATTTTATTTAGTATATACACAAGATAAAAAAAAGCAAAATTCCGTTTCGAAGCCCTCCTCTGCATTTTTTACGAAGAAAAAATATTTTTTTCTTGCAGAAATAAAAAAAACATCCTACATTTGCACCTGCAAACGCCTCTTTAGCTCAGTTGGTAGAGCACGACACTCTTAATGTTGGGGTCCAGGGTTCGAGCCCCTGAGGGGGTACGGAAAGGCGGAAAACTTAAGTTTTCCGCCTTTTTTATTGTCCAAACAGCCCCTTATAGCTGATATATCTTACCGTTTCGTGTATCTTTGTAATTGGATCCCACCGTAAAGGATCTATGTAGGATAAAAAAATTTTACAAAGTCCCTTATTCAGCCGAGGTATAAAGATAAATTCAAACAGGTTATGGAGATCAATAAAGATAACTGGAAGCAGATCGATCTAAATGTGGACAGCCTGTGGTTGATCCCCGAAAGAGATAGGCAAGGCAAGCACAAGAATATCTATCACGGCAATTTCGTTCCCCAACTACTCAAACGCTTACGAATGCCGGAAATACCGTGCTGGAGTTGTTCGCAGGCAGCGGGACTACCCTGTTCGCATATGAAAACCTGCGCAAAGATTACATCGGATTCGCCCCCCCAAAAAAATTATCGATTATGTCAATAGCATTATGAGCGAATGGTCTTCGATCAACTACGCAATCAAGAGTGTCGATGTCACCGATCGACAGCCGTTTTCCGAGGCGATCGCAGCATAGCTGGGCGAAAGGCACCGAGAGGAGGTCGATTTTATGATCGCTCATCCGCCTTATCTGGACATCGTAAAATTCACCGACGACAGCAGGGACCAGTCCAATATTTCGGACATCGATGCTTTCTAAAAAAAATTGTCGAACGCAATAGCCACGGCTTCCGATACTTGAGAAAGAACGGTTATTTTGCGATAGTCACCTGGGGATATTTCTGAAAAAAGCGAAGTGATTCCTTTGGCTTTCAAGATAATGGATTCCGTAAAACAACACCTGAAAGTCAAGTTAAAGGGCATCGTGGTTAAAAATATCGAAGGGAATCGCGGTAAATTAGGCGCACAAAACATCTGGAAATACAGAGCGTTGAAAAGCGACTACTTTTTATTCAACCGAGCAGAGTTTCCGAGTACATCTGGAGCACATGTTCGCAGGCACGAGATCCAGAAATAAAACCGTAGGTTTCAACCGATCAGCACATTCCAATATATCAGTTGCTCAAACGGGAAATACACTGGTTGCAATGATGGCCGATTTCAGCCGGGTACGCGCGAACGATTATGCGATATTTTACGTGCAGACATCGAAAGGAAAAGAAGGGAAATTTTACGGCATATATCAGATCGCCAGTGACCCTTTCCTTAAACCCGACGGTTACTATTTGCGCGAGAAACTTTGGATAAATCTGACATTCCGGGTATTGAGCAAACCGTACGAAGTATTTGCAAAAGGGGCTTCCGAATGGGAGGCTTTGGATGATATAATAAGGTATATAGGCCCCTATCAAATGCTGTGCAGTTTGATATACAGAAAGCTGAAAGGCAATCGCGGAAATACCATGCTTATGCCCTATGAGGCAGAGCGGTTGTTTTCTTTAATCCGCTCGAAAAAATAACCATAAGGCCCTCAACGGGAACAGTTTCACCGATGAAAACAGAAGACAAGTCGAAAATATGTTGCAAACTGAAGTATATGCCGACGAAACACAGACCGCGTTCGACATCTTGCCCCGACTGATCTACAAGAGACGCAACAGGAAAGCCTATAAAGTACATTTGCAGATGTATTTGGCGCAACATATCGGCAGGGATCCGATCTTGAACCGGGCCCTTAAAGTCAATTGCAAAAACATAGAATAGTTAGGAAACAAGGTTTCATGCGGCATCGGCATGCAGCGAATCGATGTGATGTTTTCGCAGAAAATAGATGAAAAAACAAAATAGATCGTACCTATCGAACTGAAGGCCGTAACTAATCCCAGACAGATATCCCGATATATAGACTGAATAGAACAGTAGTATATTCCCAACAGACCGAGCGTAATACATCCAATCCTGATATGCCCGGAATCAGAACTCGGTCAAAAAAACATCAACGCATTCAGAGCGTTCGACACAAAATCCAATAGACGTTACCTCCTATCCTTGGAATATTATAGAATTTACAGACGACGAAGAAATGCTGAAGTTTAATAATATCATGTACGAGTGATGAATTACATAGGATCGAAATATTCGCTGCGGGATTTTATCGACAATACGATCAAAAAGGTCGTCGGCGATAATCCATCGGATATGGTATTCTGCGATCTCTTTGCAGGTACGTGTATCGTAGGGCTCATTTCAAAACACGAGTTAGCAAAGTAATAGCCAATAATTGGAAGTATTACAGTTATGTCCTCAATCGCAACTATATAGGCAACTGCTACGAACTTGCGAACAAAGCCGATTATATAGAAATACTGAACTCGCTGTCAGGGACAGAGAATGGTCTCATATACTCTCAATATTGTCGAGGGGGGGGGTAATGACCGTCAGTATTTCTCCGATGACAACGATCAAAAATAGATGCCATCAGATCGACTATCGAGCATTGGCAGAAACCGGAGAAATATCCGACGATTTATACTATTTCCGGCTGTGCTGTCTGCTCGAAAACGCAGCCAAATGCGCCAATACGGCATCCGTATACGGAGCATTTTTCAAACATCTCAAACAGTCAGCACAGAAAACGCTCGTTATCGCTCCCGCAGATTACCAAATAAACAACGGCGAACACGAAGTGTACAATGAAGATGCGAATAGTCTGATTAAGCGGATCGAGGGCGATATTTTATACCTCGACCCACCGTACAACTCCCGACAATACAGCGCAAACTACCATCTGCTGAACACGATTGCCGACTATAAATCATTTACTCCGAAGGGAAAAACGGAGCTAAGAGAATACAACAAATCGAATTATTGCAGTAAGGCGAAAGTACAGCATACATTCAAAGATTTGATCCGGAACGCCCGGTTCAGATACATCGTATTGTCGTACAATAACGAAGGCATAATGCCAATGCAGACCATCGAACAGATAATGACCAAATATGGCAATTATCAGATGTTTCAAAAGGAGCATCAGAGATTCAAAGCAGACAAGACTGAAAATAAAAACCACTTGGCCGATACCACCACAGAGTACCTACAGGCGAAACAGAATCCGCAATAGTCGCCCGACTCATAAAATGCGACGCGACAAAATATGGAAAAATACAGTATCTTTCGGGAAACAGGAAAACAAATCGGATCCGCACGGCTAACCGGCAGAGCTGAAATCGTCCAAATGCTGAATCAGGGAAAAAGTATCGCGGCAATCTGCAAGGAATACGGGATCGCGAGAAACACCTTCGATCGGTTCAGAAGACAATACACCTATACTATTATAAAAGGAGAGAAAAAACGCTGGAGGGTAAACGGAAATGCTGCGGAGTTAAAAGAGAAAATACATGCAACGCTATAAACTGATGACTTTCCTCCCAACACAGGATAAGAAGGGGAGAGGGAAAAAGCCTGTCGCCACTCCGAAAGCGGCCCTCCACTGTTGCTGCACAAGGTCAGAAGGACAGCTGCGGCAAAAGCAGAATCAAACCTCGTAGCCCACACGCCCCCAACTGCATTCGATATTCACAAGGAAAGGGAACCTTTTTTCCCGCAATCTTTTATATCCGGAGTGAAAGATCAGAAACGGATTCCGGCGAAATCCGTCTTTCAACGGATCGTCGATACGGCATCGAACTCTTCGGGAGCGTAAGTCCGCAAGGCGAGTTTTTTAACCCAAACGACGAAGATCCCCGTGAGTACCAAGTTCAGCACGAGGGTCAGCACCGAAATAACCAGTGCCGGACCGCCCAAGCTATATCCCAGCGCAATGAAGATAACGCCCGCTCCTACCTCGCCGCGGGTAAACATACCGATCGAAAGGGCCAGACGTTCGCTCAACTTCCGGTCACGATAAAAAAACATCGGGAAAAGTTTACCCAGGTTGGACAGCAACGAGACGATCACCACATGGAATGCGATCACGCCCCACGACATCATGGGCTGCGAACCGGTCACGGAAGAAGCAGCTTCCCCAGTCGCAGCAGTCATACCGATAAACAACGGCATGCTCAATCCAACCAAAAACATGAACAAGAACGAAATGCCGGAAGCGGCCATCCGCTCCCCGCGAGATTCGACATGCCTGGTTTTCATCACCATACCCAATACGAAAGCGGGAAGCAGCACCTCGATATGAATACTGCCCTCCTCGCCGAAATAATATTTGGAAAGCAGGTAAACCAGTTGGGTAACACCGAAAACCACGACCGAATAGGTCAGAATCGCCCACCAATCCTGCCTCAACTCATACGTACTGAGTTTCTTCCACCCCAGCCACAACAGCAGAAAGACGATCACCACGACGACGAAAAGCTGCCAGCGCAGACCGATCATCAGGATTTGCAGAGGTATCATCAGCAGGATGGTATCCAGATCGTCGAAAATCGCCAGCACCTGAATTTTCCGATACATCCAGCTTCGCTTGAGCCGCAGGGCCGCGAGCATCGTGAACAGGATGCCGGCCGAAGTCGGAGCGGCAAAACGGCTCAACAACAGATTCTCTTTCCAGGCGTCGCCATTGCCCCAAAACTCGGGCGGCAACAACACGAAAACATAGTACAGAGCGATGAGCAGCCAAGGTACGGCTGCCGTAGCCATAGCGATGAAATAGTCCTCGGCATAGGAGCGCCAACGTTTTTTATCGATCTCGAATTCCCGGCCGACATTGATCATGATGAACGACAGACAGACATAAAGAAAGGTCGTCGCCCCGGCCCGAAATGCAGGATAGCTCTCTCCGAGCATCCCCGGAAGAATCTGGGAAGCCACGAGGCCAAGGATGAGAAGCAGGGAAAATGAGAAAATCTTTTTCATCGGAGGTTTTCAATAGAATGTTCGCGCAGTCGGCACAAGGATTTATGTCGGCTAAATCGCGGGTACCGCCCGGAATTTTGGTACAAAGAAAATCAAAATCCCGGAATTTCCCCGCATCGTCCGCCAAAAAAGCACCGACTGCGCACCTCAACGCCACTTTTTCGTGCGGAAGAACAAATAGGTCACGAATCCGATGACGATCATCACGCCCCAGGCCAGGATATAACCGTGCTCCCACTCCAGTTCGGGCATGTTACGGAAATTCATCCCCCATACTCCGACCAGAAAAGTCAGCGGAATGAAGATGGTCGATACGACAGTCAGCCGTTTCATAATATCGTTCATCCGCAAATCGTTGTTCGAGATATACAAATCCATCAGCGACGAAAGGGTTTCACGGCAGATGTCGATATTTTGCGCCACGTTGAGCAGGTGATCGTTCACATCGTTGAAGAAGGGCCGATTGACCCGGTGCAACAAACTCGAATCGGAACGAAATAGCCGCGAATATTGTTCCTTGAGCGGCAGAACCGTCCGCTTGAGTTGCATATAATCCCGCCGAAGCTCCTGCATCTGTACTCCGATGTCCCGGTCTCCGGTATCGGCCAGCAATGCAGATTCCAGCTCCTCCAACCCGTCGCTGATCGCCGCCGCAACCGACATATAACCGGTTATCAAGCCATTGAGCAACACCGAAAACAGGTAGTCCGACTGTCGGGTACGGATTTTCAGTACATTGTTACGGATGGCACGCATCACATCGTCGAAAAAATCGTTGTCCCGCTCCTGAAACGTCAGCACGAAATCAGCGCCCTGCACCAGACTGACCTGCATCGCTTCGCCACCCATAATCTGCTTGGCAATAATCACATTGTACTGATCGTGCTCCTCGACCTTGCTGGCATGGTCGGTATTGAGAATGTCCTGCATGACCAGAAAATCGATCCCGAAATGCGTACAAACCGTCTGCACGGCATCCGTATCTTCCAGTCCGTGAATCTGCAGCCAAGTGATGCCATCGGGCTGAAAGCGGGACTTCATCTCCTCGAAATCATCTCCCGAAGCCTCTTCGACCCGATCCACAGTATAACTGCACAGATGCAGATGAGTCCGTGTTTTCGTATCCCCGTTGTAGGCGAGCTTGTCGCTGAGCAAGTTATTTTTCATGGCTGTACGATTAAAATTCGACCGTGACGCCCAACGTCGGCACCAACGTACCGCTCGCCTGGCGGATATACTTCATCTTATAACGCTGCTCCGAAGGCGGAGCCGAAGGATTCTCGATCACGCCGGTACTCATCAGCACGTCGGGCTGACGGAGCTTGCTGAAGGTCACGTTCTGCAAATCGACATAGATACCCAGCATGCATTTACGGAAATAAAACACCTTATCGACGCGCACGTCCAACTGGGCGAAGGCATCCAAACGTCCGGTATTGTATTTCGAATAGTCGTAATAAGGACGTCCCGAAGCGTTCCACGCCTCGACGAGCGACGATTTCTCGACGTCGTACGGCGTATAAGGCGTTCCGCCGATAGCGCTCAGCTTCGCACCGACGCTCCACCCGCGAGAGAAATCATACGTACCGCTGATGTTCGCCACGAAACGATTGTCCCAGGCAGAAGGAATATATTTCGCATCGTGCCGGCTGCGGTACTCGCTGCTGAAAACGGTCAGGGCGCCGACCAGATTGAAACGGTCGGGAAGCTGCCAACGCACCATCAGCTCCAGACCGTAGGCACGTCCCTGAGCCGAAGAAACGAGCAGTTCGTCGCCCGAGGTGCCGTAGTCGTTGCCTTTGCAGGTCAGCGGCACGTCGTCCGCCACCGAAAGCGGGATATCCGTATAATATTTGTAGAAACCTTCGAGCGAAACCACCAACCGGTCACGCAGACGCCAATTGACGCCGACGGCGCTTTGCAGGACCCGCATATACTCCAAGCCCCGATTGACCAACTCGCCCGTATTGTCCTTATAGCCGAGTGCCGTATAGGGCGGCAACTGGTAGAAAAGCCCTGCGCTACCGCTCACCGACCAACTGTCGCTCAAGGCATAGGAAGCCGACACACGGGGCGAAAGCTGCTTCCAGAAACGCTCCATCTCCGTCGAATAGTCGCATCCGTCGGCCCGCACGCCCATCGAAACCGTCAGCCGCTTGTCTGCGGAGGCATAGTCGGCCCCCACGAAAAAGCCCCAGCCGACAATCCCCAAATAAGTGCGATAGTCGAGCAGCTCGGCTTCCTGCTGATAAGTCCGCTGCAAAGTCTTGTTATGATAGGTAGAATAGTTCAATTCAGCACCTTCGCGCAGCGTCCACCGGCCCAGGTAGGAGCGATTTTCGAACCGCAGGGTCGTCTTCTGCTCCACGCCCCGCAAACGCAGGGTCAGATTATCCGGAGTCGATTCGTCGTTGTTGCGGTATTTGGTATTGCGGTTATTCAGGTAGTTGTGACTCAACGCCACCGACTGCACGTGCCGGCCGGCGAAATGGCGGTACACGGCACCCACAGTAAAGGTTTCCTGTTGGATACGAGGCAGGTAACTGAGCAGATATTCGTTCTCCTCGCCCTTCTCGTCGAGATTGAGCTTCATGTTGTCGATGCCCACCAGTCCGAGGAAAGTCAGCTCGTCCCGCTCCGAGAAACGGGTCTTGACCTTCAGTTGCCCGTCGATGTAATTGGGCAGGAAAGGAAGCCCCAGCAATTTGAAGAGGAACTGGAGATAGGATTGCCGCACGGAAAAGAGGTAAGTCGTCTTTTTGCCCACGTGTCCGCTGCCGCTGAGCGACACTTCGGAGGCACCGAGCGTCGCCTTGAAGGTCTGCCGTTCGAGATCGCCGTCCCGCAGCCGGAAATCCAACACCGAACTGAGCGCCCCGGCACGGTCGGCGGGAAACGAACCCGTATAGAAATTGATCTCGCGCACCAGATCGGAATTCACGATGCTTACGGGACCGCCCGTGGCACCCTGCGTGGCGAAATGGTTGATGTTGGGAATTTCGATCCCGTCCATGAAGAAGCGGTTTTCAGAAGGTCCGCCGCCCCGCACGATCAGGTCGTTGCGATAACCGATGGGCGAAAACGACACGCCTGGATAGGAACGAACGATACGCGACACGTCACGATTGGAGCCGGGACTCTTCTCGATCTCCCGCATCCCGATCACCTGCATACTGACCGGGCTCTCGATCGTACGGCGGAAAGGCGAGGGACGAACGACAACTTCATTCAGATGCTCCGGCTCCTCCTCCATCTCGATTTCGATGAAAGGCGTCCGGGCCGACACCTGGTATTCGGGGGTCACGACCGTTCTGTAACCGATGAACGACGCCGTCAGGCTGTAAATGCCGGGCTTCACCTGCAGGATCTCGAAACGTCCGAGCGAATCGGTCATGGCGCCCTTACCGGGCTGGCCGGTGATCGTAACGGCAGCGTAGGCGACCGGTTCCCGGGAAAGACGGTCGATAACCCTGCCCCGCACAGGATACCCCGCTGCGGCCCAAACAGAAGGAATGTACAATGCCAGCAAAACGATTGCTGCCAGTAAGTTCTTTCTCATAATTCACAAAATCAACCGTCCGCAAAACTAATAATTTTAGCGGCGTTTCGATCTTCCGGCCGTAAAGAATCGACCGAGGCAGACCGATTCGAGGCGAATCGGACGATTTACGGCATCGACACGATACCCCGAATCGCCCGCCGGCATAACCTAATAATCGAAAGAGATGCAAAAATCATGAAATCCGCCCCGGAAGGAATCGAAATTTACACTATTTTTGTTTCCGGTCAATCTCACCTAATAAGTATATGCGCACACTGATCTCGATTCTCTGGATTTCGTTCTTTCCGCTTGCCGCAGCAGCGCAGGGCGACGACCTGTCGTATCGGCTGAAAAAGGTGATAAAGGATAAAAAAGCCGAAATCGGTATTGCGGTCATCCTCGACGCACAAGATACGGTAACGGTCAATAACGACGACCGCTACCCCCTGATGAGCGTATTCAAATTCCACCAGGCCCTCGCCGTCGCAGATTACCTGGACCGAAACGGACTGACGCCCGACACGGAAATATTCATTCCGGAAGAAGAGCTCGTCCCCGACACGTACAGTCCCCTTCGGAAGGAATTTCCCGAAGGCGAAATCTCGCTTTCAGTCAGCCGTCTGTTGGAGTACAGCCTGCAGCTGAGCGACAACAACGCCTGCGACATCCTCTTCGAGCACACGGGCGGTCCGGCAGCGACAGACCGCTACGTCCGGTCGCTTGGACTGTGCAATTTCGCAATCGCAGCAACGGAACAACAGATGCACGACGATCCGCAAACGTGCTACGAAAACTGGAGTACGCCGCTCGAAGCGGCCGCTCTGCTGGAGCTGCTCGTAACAGAACAGATTCTCACTCCTACTCTGCGGGAAATGATCCTGCAAAACCTGATAAACTGTAAAACAGGTGCCGACCGTCTTCCGAAACCACTGTCGGGAACCGGCGCCGTCATCGGACACAAAACCGGCACGAGCAACCGCGACGAACGAGGCATCTTCGCCGGGACCAACGACCTGGGATTCGTCATCCTGCCGGACGACACCCGCTATACCATCGCCGTCTTCATCAAAGATTCGGCGGAAAACCCGGAAACAAATGCCCGAATCATAGCGGATATCTCCGAAACCGTTTATCGATACGTTCACGACGAATACCGGGAAAACGACATCCGCCCCGGCAAAAAACACGTCGATAAAGGAGCCGGAATTGGATTCGAATCCGATTATTTTTATTAAATTTGGAAAGAAAACAGCGTAATTTGCACTGTTCTTGCACGGAATCAGAAAAACTTCAATACCCCAAGCATGAAAAAAATAGCGGCCTATCTCATTCCTGTTCTCGCCTGTTTCGCAGTAGGTATCTCGGCAAGTTTTTTCCAGGCTTCGTCCATCGCCGAATGGTATCCGACGCTGACCAAGCCGGCACTCACGCCGCCCAACATCGTATTTCCGATCGCCTGGAGCGTCCTGTACCTTTGCATGGGACTTTCGCTCGGGCGCCTCATCGTGCGTCGGCAGCACAAAGGAATCATCCGTCTGTGGATCTTGCAGCTCATCGCCAACTTCCTGTGGAGTATCCTGTTCTTCACGCTACGCAATCCGCTGGCCGGATTCATCGACATCGTACTGCTGAATATCCTCGTGGGACTCTACATCTTCGCTGCGAGCCGCAGGGACCGTGCTGCCGCCTGGCTCTTCGTACCTTACCTGCTCTGGACGCTCTTCGCCGCCTACCTCAACGGATATATCCTGCTGCACGGCACCCCGGCGGCGGCTCCGACGACAATTCAAACCGAATCTTTAACAATATCAAAACCTAAAACAGAAAGAATTATGGTTCACAAAATGCCCGAACTTCCGTATTCGACGGAAGCGCTCGCTCCGAAAATGAGCAAAGAAACTTTTGAATACCACTACGGCAAACACCTCCAGACCTACGTGGACAATCTCAACCGCCTGATTCCCGGCACGCCTTACGAGTCGATGTCCCTGCAGGAAATCGTCAAGAAAGCCGACGGTCCGATCTTCAACAATGCGGCCCAGGCCTGGAACCACACGTTCTTCTTCCTGATGCTGACCCCCGATCAGAAGCCGATGCCCCAAAAACTAGCGGATCGCATCGCCCGCGACTTCGGATCGGTCGAAGCCTTCAAGGAAGAGTTCTCCAAAGCCGCTACCGGACTTTTCGGCTCGGGCTGGACGTGGCTCGCAGCCGACAAGGACGGCAAATTGCAGATCATCTCGGAATCCAATGCCGGCAACCCCATGACCAAAGGCCTCAAGCCCGTCATGACGATCGACGTATGGGAACACGCCTACTATATCGACTACCGCAACCGCCGCGCGGATTTCATCAAATCGTACTGGGAGCTGATCGACTGGGACAAGGTGGCCGACCGCATATTCCCCCGCAAATACCACTGCACCGCCTGCGACTACGTATATGATCCGGCCAAGGGCGATCCCGAAAGCGGCATCGCACCCGGCACGGCATTCGAAGACATCCCGGACGACTGGGTATGCCCCGTTTGCGGACTCTACAAGGATTCCTTCAAGATCGTGGAAGAGAAATAGGCGATCAGGAAAATTGAAAAAAGCAGCGCATAAAGCGCTGCTTTTTTGTATCGGGAGAATCCGTCGCAGACACCCGACAGCCGTTTTTCCGCGCCCGAGGGAAGAAGCCGGGCAGCCCATTCCGTCCGACACCAGAAATAAAGAGATCGACCCGGCAACAGATCGACCTCTTTGTTTCAGTCCATACTAATCTCTACTTTATTGCGACTGAAACCTTTATCGGCAAGACACTCTTCTTCTGCACAAACTCCGCACTTCGGCGTATGCCGTACAACGGTTTCGAAAAATATTTCATCAGGGAAACAGAGAGCCGCCTCGCTTCAGGTTATCAATCCACCGAAAAGATGCCTCGCAGGTCTTTTCCGAAAGCTCCGTTCTCCGCAGACGCATATCATCCGAACTGTCCGTTCATCGGGCAGGCAAAGGCTGGTCTTCTGACTCGTCCCCGCCGCAACGCCTTCCCGACCCCGCAGGACCAGTGGCAAAAGAGTGTCGCGGCAATACACCCGGGCATCCGAAACACCGCCCGCAAGCGGGCCGATCACCTCGGATCGTCGGGCAGGACTCACAGCAGCGGGAACTGTCGCAGACTTTCACTGCGTTCCCATTTAATCTGACGGGGCGTAACCCCTCGTGAACCGTTGCAGTGCAAATGTAAGAAAATATTTGCTATCTTTGCCCGGTAACCAAAAAATATTTTGACAGAAACTATGAAACACGCATACGTATTTCCGGGTCAGGGCGCTCAAGCCGTCGGCATGGGCAAAGACCTCTACGACAATGTCCCCGAAGCCAAGGCTCTCTTCGAGCAGGCCAACGAAATCCTCGGTTTCCGCATCACCGACATCATGTTCGCCGGTACGGACGAAGAGCTCAAACAGACTAAAGTCACCCAGCCGGCCGTATTCCTCCACTCGGTCATCATGGCCAAGGCGCTGGGCGTGAAGCCCGACGCGGTAGCCGGACACTCGCTCGGCGAATTTTCAGCCCTGGTGGTGGCCGGCGCTCTTTCGTTCGAAGACGGTCTGCGGCTCGTTTCCAAACGTGCGATGGCCATGCAGAAAGCCTGCGAAGCCGTACCCGGTACGATGGCGGCGATCCTGGGACTCGACGACGCCAAAGTAGAGGAAGCCTGCGCCTCGATCGACGGCGTGGTCGTGGCGGCGAACTACAACTGCCCCGGCCAACTGGTTATCTCGGGCAGCGTCGAAGCGGTCGATGCCGCCTGTGCCAAACTCAAGGAAGCGGGCGCCAAACGCGCACTGCGTCTGCCCGTAGGCGGTGCATTCCACTCGCCCCTGATGGAGCCGGCCAAGGTCGAACTCGAAAAAGCGATCAACGAAGCACCCTTCCAGGCTCCTGTCTGCCCCATCTACCAGAACGTCGATGCCAAACCCCAAACCGATCCGGCGACGATCAAGGCCAACCTGATCGCACAGCTCACCGCACCGGTACGCTGGACCTACATCGTCAAGAACATGCTTGCGGACGGCGTGACCGAATTTACGGAACTCGGTCCCGGCAATGTCCTGCAGGGTCTTATCAAAAAAGTGAATCCCGAAGCGGTCGTAGAGTCGAAATCGACGTTGTAACCCGCCTCCGAAAACAAAATAGAATCGATTGACAAGCAATCGATTCTATTTTGTTTATAATTTTTTTTCATATCACAAGATCAAATACGCCAAATTCGATTGAATTCTTTCTATATTTGCACAAAAATTACAGAAGACATCAAACGACATCAATAACTATGACATCGTTAACCGAATTTTTCAGCCGACAGGAAGATGACAATCTGAAAGGTATTTCGCACAAGAACAACCTCTTCAAGCGAAATATCATCGCACATATGGCGGTGAACGGGGAGTGTACGCTCTCGGAGCTTACCAAAGAGCTGCACATCAGCGTACCGACCATCACCAAGCTCGTTCAGGAACTCGTTCAGGAGAACATCGTCTCCGATCTGGGCAAGGTCGAAACTCCGGGTGGACGACGTCCCAACGTCTTCGGACTGGCCAGCTCGGCCATCTATTTCGCAGGCGTCAACATCGGGCGCGACAACATGTCGTTCCTCATCACGGATCTGCACAACAACATCGTCAAAGAGGAGATTCTGAACGACTTCGAGCTTCAAGACCGCCCCCAATGCCTCGAAAAAATATGCTCGAACATCGCACACTTCATCGATACCTGCGGCGTGGAACGCGCGAAAATCCTCGGAGCGGGCGTCAGCGTCAGCGGACGCGTCAATCCCACGACGGGACGCAGTTACCGCTATTTCACGTCGAGCGAACAGTCCCTGCGCGACATGATCGAACAGCGCATCGGCATCCGCGTACTGCTCGAAAACGACACCCGTGCCCGCTGTTACGCAGAGTACACTAACAGCAAGTCCAAAGACGAAACGGACGTACTCTACCTTCACCTCGGACGCGGCCTGGCCATCGGCATCGTCATGAACGGCAAACTCTACTACGGCAAGAGTGGCTTCGCCGGAGAGTTCGGGCACATTCCCTTCTTCGACAACGAAATCATCTGCTCCTGCGGCAAGAAGGGTTGTCTCGAAACCGAAGTCTCGGGAATCGCGATCGAACAGAAGTTCGGTCGGCTTATCAGCCAGGGAGTCAATACCATCCTGCGCGAAAAATACAACAAGCACGAAGCCATCCACGTCGATGAGATCATCGACGCAGCCAAGCACGACGACAATCTCTCGATCGAACTGATCGAGGAGGTCGGAGAAAAGGCGGGCAAGGCCGTCGCCTTCCTGATCAACACCTTCAATCCGGAAACGGTCATCGTAGGCGGCGAGCTGGCCGAAGCGGGCGACTACCTGATGCTGCCCCTCAAGTCGGCAACCAACAAATACTCGCTCAATCTGGTCTATAAGGACACCAAATTCCGCCTGTCGAAAATGGGCAAGACAGCCAGTGCCTGGGGTGCTGCCATGTTGATTCGCAATCAGGTACTCGGACTTTGCTAATGATGCTCCGAGGTCATATTTGCAGCCTGCGGGCCGTCGAACCTGAAGATCTCGAACTGCTCTGCCGGTGGGAAAACGACCCTTCGCTGTGGACAGTCAGCGGTACGATCGAACCGTTCTCGCACTATTCGATCGAACAATTCATCCAGACACAGCAGGCTGGTATTTACCGATGCGGACAACTGCGGTTGATGATCGACGACACAGCCGGAAAAACGATCGGAGCCATCGATTTGTTCGATTTCGAGCCGCAGCACGAACGGGCAGGCGTCGGCATTCTGGTTTACGATCCGGCACAGCGCGGGAAAGGATACGGGGCAGAGGCATTGGCATTGCTCGAAGAGTATGCACGCACGGTACTCCGGCTGCGGCAACTGTGGTGCAACGTACTCGCGGACAACGGCCCCAGCCTGGCTCTCTTCGAAAGAGCCGGATTCCGCCGGATCGGGGTTAAAAAGGAGTGGATCCGTACCCCCGAAGGGTACAAGGACGAAGTATTGCTCCAAAAGCTACTTTAGACAATTTGAAATACAAATCTGCCGGAATGCTCCGCTGCCGATCACCTATCGGGCAGGAAAATTCCGGCAGATTTTTATCGTATCCCGGGAGGAAACTCGCTCTCCTCCTCCCGACATCCGGTTTTTTCAAGCGATCCTCGCGACGGTACGCACCGCTGTCGTACCGGGCACCACCCCTGCCGAAGCTACTCTTCATCCAGTAAATCGGCCGCCTGCAAAGTCCTGGCAGACTGTTGTTTCTTGGTCGGAATTCCCAGTTTGCGAAGCCGCTCCCCGCAGCGGACGATGTTGTCGTTACCGGTGCAAAGCCGCTTGTAGGCATCGTTGTACTTGTCCCGGGCGGCGTCGAGCGACTGTCCCACCCCTTCGAGCGAAACGGTGAAAGCCACCAACTGCTCGTAGAGTTTCGTACCGTAAGTAACGATGTCGGCCGTATTCTTGTTCTGTGCGTTCCGCTTCCAAAGATCGTCCACCAACTTCAGAAGGGCGAAAAGATTGGTCGGCGAAGAGATGATGACTTTCTTGTCGTAGGCATCGGCCCAGATGGAGCTGTCGTTTTGCAGCGCCGCCAGAAACGCCGGTTCGTTAGGAATGAACATAATGACGAAATCGGGCGAATCGAGCAATCGCTGGTACTCCTTGCGGCCCAGTTCGACGACGTGCTGCCGCACCGACGCAACGTGCGACGCAAGATACTGGCGCCGGGTCGCCTCGTCCTCGGCTCCGACGTATCCGACGAATGCCGTGAGCGACACCTTCGAGTCGATGACGATCCGCTTGCCTTCGGGCAGGTAAAGCACCACGTCGGGCCGCAGGTTGTTTCCCGCCTCGTCCTTGATATTGAGCTGCGTATCGTAATGTACGCCTCGGATCAGATTCGAATTGTCGAGGATCGTTTCGAGGATCATCTCGCCCCAGTCGCCCTGCACCTTGGAATTGCCTTTGAGCGCATTGGTCAGGTTGGTCGTTTCGGTGGTGATGCGGCGATTGAGTTCCATCAGCCGTTCGAGCTCGTTGCGCAACGCCCCCCGCTGTTCGTTCTCGGAGGAGTAGATCTTCTCGACCCGCTCGCGGAACTCCACGATGTTATCCCGGAAAGGTTTCAACAACACGTCGAGCGCTTCGCGGTTGGTCTCCTTGAAAGTGCGCGACTGTTCGCCCAGAATGTCATTGGCGAGGTTCTTGAACTGGGTCCGGAAAGTTTCCTCCACTTTTTCGCGTTCGGCACGTGCCTCGGCCATTCGCTGTTCGGCCGCTTCCAGACGGGCCTGCGCCAGCGTACTTCGCTCGACCAACGTGCGGATTTCGATTTCGGCGGCAGCGGCTTTCTCTTCGGACACCCGGCGCGACTCCTCGGCCAGACGGCGAGCTTCATCCGCAGCGGCCCGTTCGTCCGACAAACGGGCGTTATCCCGACGCAGGGAGAGCAAAAGCAAGCCCAGCACGACGCAAACGACGCCGAGCGACAATAAAACGACAACGATTCCGGTATTCATGACAGCAACAAAAATAACAAAAGATGCAAGCAATCGTACGGGCATGCACACAAAGATTGCCGAACCGCATCCAATCTTTAACAAAGATAAGAATAAGTCAAATGCAAAAGCAAATTTATTTACATTTTATAATAGAGGCAAAGAACCTAAAAAATATAATCTAATTTATTTTCGAAACAACATTGTAAAATCATTTTTTATCCATATATTTATTCTGAAATTATTCTTTAACCAAAAAAATGCTCTATGATGAACTTTGCTTCCATGAAGTTTTTCCTGGTAGGATTGACTTTGACAGCCATGCTCTCTGCATGTAGTGATGACGAAACATCAGACCTTATCCCCGAACCGAGCATCTCAATTTCTGCTTTAGAAAGTGAAATCGGGGCACTGAACTTCTCGATCAACGTGGAAAATGCCGAGCAATGCGCTTACGTCTGCATGAACGCGAACGAATCGCTCCCCACGACTGCTGATGAAATTTTCGCAACCGGAACGAGCATTAAACTCACGGACAAGAACAAACTTTCGATCCGAGTTCCCGTCGACAAGCAGATTACATATGCCGTTATCGCTGCAGCTGCGAACCAGACGGGCAAGACAATTTCCAACAAATTACAACTTACCCCGCTCAAAGACGAAGACCCAGGGACGGAAGATCCCGAACCGAAACCGGAGCAAATCGATATCACTTTTTCAACAGGAGAATTACTTTATCTGCCTAACGGCATGCTACTAATTAACCTGTTCGAAACGGACAACACAAGTGTTTATCAGACCCAAATCAAACTTGAAGGTATCGAAAACAACGGCGCCTAGAGAAACGGCAGCCGCCTGCTTGCAGAAGACCTTTATAAAACAGTATCCTCCTCTTATCTGATAGACATCGAAGGGAATAGCGACATTGACGACAACCTTCCTGCAGGGACATTGGTCAAAATTGAACGAGGCACGGCAAACACTGTAATTCTGACCATTACAGGCACATTATCCAAAAGCGAAACCAAGTTTACCGGTCGATTCTCCGGCATACTCTCGCACGAGATGGAGTTAAAGAACTATTCTCTCAACAATGTGGTATTCGACGAAACCGGAGGGGCCAAATGGAATGCCGAAAAGAAGACAATCGCCCTTCCGCTACGCAGTTCTGCTCACCCCGACCTGAAACAGTTCTCGCTGGTATTCCATTCCGAAACCGAAACGCTCGCAACGGGTAACTACCCAATCAGCGAAAATGGAGAAGCAGGAACCGTATCGTTGGCCAAAGCCTATTTCGCCAACGCTCCCGTTTACATCAACGGTACACTCGGCCCGTCGGAAATCGGCTACAAAACCGGCTCGATAAAAGTTGAAGTGAGTCCGGAAACCAACGAATACACGCTCACAATCGACGCCCGTGATTCATACGATATTATCTATCAGGAAAACGCGTCGGCACAAGTCGTTTACGGAAGCACGCTGACTGGGTCGTTCCAAGGTTCTATAGGGGAACAAGGAGGAGGCGAAGATCCCGAGGAGCCTCAATATAATGTATGGCAAGACACCTATTCAAATACTCCAGCCGTAGTTTCATACGGACTTACGTCAGATTTGGAAGGTTACGAGCGTTCCTATATTGGACGTATTGACCTTCAACCCGACACCGAAGGAGAAGCCAACATGCGCCTCTTCTTTATTAATCGTGCTCCGGATGCATCGGCCGCAGGCTTCGATCCCACACAGATCGAGTTCATTCCCGGCTACTCATACGCCACGCTCGGACAGGATTTGGACGATCCCATATTTCCGTATGTACTCATGGAAGGCGACCTGAATCTGTCTTATGACAGCGGAAGCCAAAAATGGACGCTCCACTACGAAGGCTTCTTCGTAGCTCCACTCGGACACAAAATCAAAGTAATAGCTGACTATGTCGGTCCGATGGACGGCTTCACTGCTTTGTAAACAGACACAAGTAATCTATATTTTCAGCCGTCTTCTTTAATGACGGCTGAAAATATTTCCAACAAAAAAACACCAAGCCATGAAACATATATCAAAAAACATAAAGCACAGACTTCTTTATATCAACATGCTATTCTTGTGCGGAATCCTGTCAGGCGCTTGCAACAAGGAAAATGAGCCGGACATAACTCCTCCATCCGAAGGAGAGCAATCCAATCCCGTCGAAATGACTTTCACATTCGATGTCCAAACCTTGAGTCCGAATGCAGCCGAGATTTCCATCACACCATCAGACAATACACAAACATGGTATTGGACTCGTGCTACCGACAAGGAATTTACAGACGCAAATAAAAATAAAGACGCTTTATTCAAAGATATGCTCGAAAGCGACATTGAGTACGGCATTCAGGAAGAAGGATTCGACCGAGCCGGTGCCGTAGCCGACATCACCCACACAGGACCATTCAACAACACGCTCCAAAGTCTTTTCGGATCGACGACCTACCATCTGTTGGCCGCTGCGATCGACAAGGAGGGTAACCCGCTTTCGGAAGTCTCCCAATACACATTCGAAAGCCAGAAGACTCCGGTATCCCTAAATACATTCTCAATCAAGATTCCCGACGAAGACGTCTCTTATGCATCAGCCAAAATCTCGATTACTCCCACCAATCAGGATCCCTACACTTGGTTTATAGCCGTTTCATCACAAGGGACTCCAGAGGAACTCGCCGACGCCTATATCGATGAGAACGGAATTCTGATGAACACAGGACTTTACGATATTTACACGGGATCGCAAATCCGCACAATAAACGCACTGGACCCAAACACGTCTTATTCCGTCGTGGTATTCGGTTACCAAGCCGGTCGTACAACCAGTGTTGAGTCGGCTTCGTTCCAGACTATTCCGGCTGGCGACCCCTCCGAAACAGTTTTTGAATTCAGCATCGATCCCGCTAAATTGACGGCCCGTAGCGCGGAAGTTTCCGTCACACCCAGCGACCCGAGCGTATTATACTGGTATGAGCTCTTACCTGCCGAAAAATACGCACAATACGGATCGAATGAAGAGACCGTACGCGCTTATCAGCAACAGATATTCACGACTTACGAGGAACAGGGCTACACGATCGGAGAGATCGTTCGCGGATTCTGTGCTCGTGGTGCGGTCACCATGTCTTTCGGCCCGGAAAGCCCTGCCGGACTCCTCTCTCCGGAAACGGAATATATCCCGTTCGCTGTCTGTATGAACTTCGATGGCACGCTGGCAGGTGAAGTCTTTGTCGGCGAGAAATTAACGACACCAAAAGCAACCGTTTCGTCCGCTTGGGCCAAAGCTTGGATGCGGGCTTATTACGACTGCGACCAACTGGCTCTACTCGATCCCGAATTAAGTTCATTAGCCGGCAAGAACCTGCTAGCCATAGACATCGAAATCAGCCATAGCTCCGACGCGGCCCACTGGTATTTCCTAGGTTTGTCGGCCGACTACACCGACAAAACCAAATATCCCGAAGAAGAGATGTTATCAGCTATTTTGACAAACGTCAGCACGGAAGCGACACTCAAAGACGAAACGTCCACACTGATTCTCTTCCCGGCCGACCAGCAAGGCACATTCCTCTCGATGGCCGAAGATGCCTCTGGTAACTATAGCGAAATAGAGAGAGTATTGATTGGGCCGCTCTCCAAGGAAGGTGCATCACCTATTCCTATGTCCAGTTCGATGTCGCTTTCGAACATGCAGACCAACATTCCTTTAACAAATGCATATTTCCGCACGGGTACCAACGTACAGACGGAATGGCCGGATTACATATATCGTCTTCAGAATACCGTCGAGCCGATATCGGTTCGTTAAAACCGGCGACAAGCATTGCAACAGAAAAAAGTATTTTTCGGAACGAGAAGAGAGAGGCAATGCCTCTCTCTTCTCGTTCCTGTTCAACAGAATCCCTGTAAAACCAGCATAACAACTAAAATAATTACAACAAGACTGTCCGTAATACAAAGCATAAACAGACCGGAAATATTACAACGCCAAACAACTACAAATAAATTCCCCTGCCCGACATCCTCATTCTATTTCGAATTTACTATCTTTGCCAAAAATAACAAGGTATTTTGGGTAAACTCTACTCCAAAATTGTCTTTGTTTCTATTATTCAGTTTTAAGAATCTAAAACCATGCAACGAATCATATCCCCCTCGATGCTGTCGGCCGATTTCGGCCACCTGGAGCGCGATACGCAGATGATCGACCGAAGCGCCGCCGAATGGGTGCATATCGACGTCATGGACGGCGTATTCGTCCCCAACATCTCGTTCGGATTCCCGGTGATGAAGGCCATCCGCAAGGCTACGTCCAAACTGCTGGACGTGCATCTGATGATCGTCGAACCCGAAAAATACGTCACCCGTTTCGCCGAGGCAGGCGCCGGAATCGTCACCTTCCACTACGAGGCCACGCTCGACCCCAAAAAGTGCATCGACCTGATCCACCGCGCTGGCGCCAAAGCGGGCGTTTCGATCAAGCCCGCCACGTCTGTCGAGGTGCTGCGCGACATCGTACCCCTGATCGACCTGGTGCTCGTCATGAGCGTCGAGCCGGGTTTCGGCGGACAGTCTTTCATGCCCGACTCGCTGGAGAAAATCCGGGAGCTGCGTGCCATGATCGACGAAACGGAATCCACCGCTGTGATCGAAGTCGATGGCGGCATCTCTGCCCATAACTCGCGCCTGCTCTTCGACGCCGGAGCCGACGCCCTGGTCGCCGGCAGCGCCGTCTTCGGCGCCCCGGACCCGCAGGCGGAGATCGAGAGAATGTTGCAGAGCTAACCTCCGACTCCTTTCACCCAAGCACCTACTTCCGGTAAGCCGGGCGTTCCGCACGCACGGAAAATCGCAGAAAACGAAACCATGATCTCTTTAGACAACCTCACCGTCAGCTACGGCGGCTGGACGCTTTTCGACAACATATCCCTGCTCATCAACCCCAAGGACCGCATCGGCCTGGTCGGTAAGAACGGCGCCGGCAAAACGACTCTGCTGCGTCTGATCGTGGGCGAACAGCAACCCACCTCGGGTTCGATCTCCTACAACGGCGAATGCACGATCGGCTACCTCCCGCAGCAGATGCGTGTAGCGGACACTACGACACTCGTCGAAGAGACGGCCAAAGCCTTCGACGAAGTGCTGAAACTCGAAGCCGAAATCGCCCGCCTCACCCGCGAAATCGCCGAGCGCACCGACTACGAATCGTCCGACTACGAATCGCTGCTCCACCGGCTGAACGAAGCGACCGACCATTATCACATTCTGGGCGGCGATACCCGCGAAGCGGACATCGAGAAGACGCTGCTCGGTCTGGGATTCAACCGCAGCGACTTCCAGCGTGCCACGAGCGAATTTTCGGGCGGCTGGCGCATGCGCATCGAGCTGGCGAAACTGCTGCTGCGCCGGCCTTCGATTTTCCTGCTGGACGAGCCGACCAATCACCTGGACATCGAGTCGATCCAGTGGCTCGAGGATTACCTGAAAAACTACAACGGCGCGGTGCTGCTCATCTCGCACGACCGCGCCTTTCTGGATAACGTGACCACCCGCACGGTGGAGATCTCGCTGGGCAAAGCCTACGACTACAAAGTACCCTACTCCCGATACGTCGTGCTGCGTGCCGAACGGCGGGCGCAGCAGATGGCCGCTTACGAAAACCAGCAGCGGATGATCGAAAAGACCGAGGAGTTCATCGAGAAATTCCGCTACAAGCCGACCAAATCGAACCAGGTGCAGTCGCGCATCAAGCAACTCGACCGTCTGGAGCGTATCGAGGTCGAGGAGGAGGATCTTGCCACGCTCAACATCAAGTTCCCGCCCGCCCCGCGTTCGGGACAGATCGTCGCAGAGATCAAGGAGGCCGGGATGTCGTTCGGCTCCAAACATGTCTTCAGCGGAGCGAACTTCACCATCGAACGGGGCGACAAGATCGCCCTGGTAGGCCGCAACGGAGAAGGCAAGACCACGCTGGCCCGGATGATCGTGGGACAACTCACGCCCACCGAAGGTTCGATCCGCGTGGGAGCCAACGTAAACATCGGCTATTACGCACAGAATCAGGAAGACCTGATGAACGGCGATTTCACGGTTTACGACACGCTCGACCGCGTAGCCGTCGGCGACGTGCGCACACGTCTGCGAGACATTCTCGGCGCCTTCCTGTTCCGGGGCGAAGACATCGACAAGAAGGTCAAGGTCCTCTCCGGCGGCGAACGCGCACGACTGGCGATGGCCCGTTTGATGCTGGAGCCTTACAACCTGCTGATCCTCGACGAGCCGACCAACCACATGGATATGCGTTCGAAAGATATTCTCAAGAACGCCATCATGAAATACGACGGTACGGTGATCGTCGTCTCCCACGACCGCGAGTTTCTCGACGGCATGGTTTCCAAGGTTTACGAATTCCGGAACGGCGGCGTACGCGAATACCTCGGCGGCATCTACTACTTCCTCGAAAAACGCAAACTGGAATCCTTGCAGGAGGTGGAGCGTAAGGACGCTCCCGCGAAAGAGGCGGCGCCGAAAGCCAGCTCTTCGGGCAAGCTGACCTACGAACAGAAGAAAGAGCAGGAAAAGCTCCTGCGCAAGCTCCGCAAGGCGGTCGAAACGATCGAAGCATCGCTGGCCGATCTGGAGAAGAAGATCGCGGATTACGACCGTAAATTCGCCGAAGCGACCCAATACAACGAAGCCGACTACAAGGCTTACAACGAGTTGAAAGCCGAATACGACCACCAGATGCACGAATGGGAGAAGGCGTCGTACGAACTGGAAATCACCGAAGGAGAGTAACGATCGGAGCCGGAAGAAAGCCAGCAGCACCATGAAAGCACTTATCCTCAACGGATCGCCCCATCCGCAGGGAGTTGTCGTCCAGGCGCTCCGCACCGCTGCCGACACCTTGCGGCAGGCCGGAGCCGACATCGAATGGATCGATGTTTACCGCACGGAGTTCCGCCCCTGCACGGGTTGTATGCAGTGCCGCGCGACGAACGTTTGTCCGCTGCCCCGCGATGCGGCCCATGCCGTCGGCGAACGGATCCGGCAGGCCGGCCTGCTCGTGGTGGGGACTCCGACCTACTGGGGCGGTATGTCAGCGCGGCTGAAGATGCTCTTCGAGCGGCTCGTTCCGGTTTTCATGGGCGAATCGGCTCTCGGCCTTCCGCAGCCCCGGCAAAAAGGCAAACGTGCACTCGTCATCGCTGCCTGTACGACGCCCTGGCCTTTCAACATCCTTGCCCGGCAAAGCCGGGGCGCCGTCCGTTCGGTCCGTGAAATATTGGGTACGGGAGGGATGAAAGTCCGGACCTGCGAAATCCCCGGCACCCGGAAAATGAACGGCAAACTCCCCGAAAAGGAGGCCCGGCGAATCATCGCACGCACCCGAAGAATCGTTCGAAAAATAGAATAAAATTTTGGCGACCGCCGATTCGACCGTCCGGATAAAGAACACCGAAAAGCATGATTCCGGGCCCGATCCGAAAAGCCGCACGACAAAAAGACAAAAAAAATCAACTAACGAACCGACCAATACCATGACGGAAAACCTTGTATTCGGCATCCGCCCCGTAGTCGAAGCGATCGAAGCGGGCAAACAGATCGAAAAACTCTACATCCGCAAAGGCGCCGAAGGGCAGTTGATGACCGAACTGCGCGACCTCTGCCTGCGGCATCGCATCCGCACGCAGGAGGTGCCCGTCGAGAAGCTCAACCGCCTCACGCGCGGCAACCACCAGGGCGTCGTCGCCCAGATCTCCCCCATCGGCTACGTCGAACTGAACGACATTCTGGAACGGGTGCCCGAAGACGAAACCCCGCTGATCGTCCTCTTCGACGGCGTGACGGACGTGCGTAACTTCGGAGCCATCGCCCGCTCGGCCGAATGTGCCGGAGCGCACGGACTGATCGTACCGCTGAAGAATGCCGCTCCCGTCAACTCGGAGGCGATTCGTTCGTCGGCGGGTGCGCTGACCGCCATTCCCGTCTGCCGCGTCGGTTCGATCCGCAACACGCTCAAAGCGCTCCAGGCAGAAGGCTACCAAGTGGTAGGCGCTACGGAGAAAAGCCGCAAGCTGCTCTACGACGCGGATTTCCGCAAGCCTACGGCACTCGTCATGGGTGCCGAGGATACCGGCATTTCGAAAGAGGTGCTGAAACTCTGCGACGAACAGTTGGCCATTCCGATGATCGGCAAGATCGAATCGCTCAATGTCTCGGCTGCAGCGGCGGTACTGTTGTTCGAAATCGTACGCCAGCGAATCGGCTAATCCTGCCCTCCAACCTTCCGATGCCATGCCCCTGCTGCGCGACTTATTCGGCCTGTTTCGCTCCGAGCCGGATCATCCGACAGCCCGAAAGCCCAAACCGAAGCCCGAGACCAGAAAACCCGTCCGCAGGCAAAAGACGATCGTCCATCCGATAGTCGGAGAGGTGACCCTCTCGCAAAGCCGACGGGCACGGCGCATTTCGCTCTGCGTACGGCCGTACGGCCCCGTCCGGCTCTCCTACCCTTACGGCGTCTCGACCGCCCGGGCCTTGGAATTTCTGGAAAGCCGCATCGGATGGATTCAGACGGCCCGGGATCGAATAGCCGAGCGGCTCGCCCAACAACCTCCACGCCCCACCCTTTCGCCCGAAGAAGAACTCCGCCGGCGGGAACAGTTGCGGCGCGAAGCGGTGGCTGTACTACCGTCCCGCGTAGCGGAACTCGCAGTGCGAACCGGTCTGCAATACCGTTCGGTAACGATCCGGGCCACCCGCTCCAAATGGGGCTCCTGCAACGGGCGCAACGACCTGTCGCTGAGCCTGTACCTGATGACGCTGCCCGAACATCTGCGGGATTTCGTCATCCTCCACGAACTCTGCCACACCGTCCACCACGACCATTCGCCCCGCTTCCATGCGCTGCTCGACCGGCTGGTCGGGGGTAAAGAAAAACTCCTCAACAAGGAGCTGAGGAGTTACAGGGCCTATTGAGTAAAAATTCACGATCGAATCTTCAACCGCTCTTTTTCTCTTCTCATCCGAAGCAGAAATTCGATATAAAGCCACTCGCACACAAATACAAAAGAAATAAGAGGAACCGCAGGCAGCTCCTCATAATGACGGGTAAAAAGCTGACAGATCATCCAACCGACAAGGTAATCTCCGAAAAGAAACAGTCCTATCCAAAATATCAGATCAAAAATCGAAGGGCTATTCTCCCGAATATACTCCCGTTTCAGCCGCAGACACTTCGCGTAATCGATCTTCAGTATTTTTACTTTCAATATCTCGCCGAAGTGCAGATAGTCGAGTTCTCTCAATTCATAATATTTTCCGGCCTTTGCCCGGCTAAATTTATATGGATGACCCGATAGGCAAACGAAAGCCCTTTCCCACAGAATTTTACAAAAACCTCGATACAGCCGATCTCTTCGGCCGCGATCCGCTTTCGGACAAAAAGCAACGGATAAGATACGGTAAAACCCGCCTCATCGAACGTGAACGTACGAATACGAAGAAATGCGAAGATAATAGCGGCCCAGAGAACGACAGGCATTAAACCAAAACACCAGTCTGCCCCCGAAAGCAGATCCTCACCTTGCGCGAGATCCGAATAACAAAGAGCGAATATAACGATCAGGCTCCAAAGCAGAGTGATATAGGCCATAAAAATATAAGACCCGATCGTTATTCTACGCAACCGGGTACGCATTCCCTTCTATAATTCAGAATAACTTCTTTTTCGACCGGGTGACGACGAAATCCTTCAGGTAGAAAGGCTCGAAGTACGCGATATCCTCCGTGCGGCCCGCATCGAGCGCCTCCTGTGCCAGCCGCGCAAGCCCTCGGGCAGAAGGCGCCACCTGGATCAGCGTCGCATCGGGCAGCAATCCGGCACATTTGGCCGCACCGTTTCCGAAAATCACGAAAGGACGTCCGTCTCCGCGCCATGCCGCGAAACTCTCCGCCGTAACGACCTCGGCGGATACGTCCGAAAGAGGAGTTCCCGCAGCATCGAATACCCGGGTATAAACCTCCATGCGGCGGGCGTCCACCATCGGGCAGAGGCACGCCTCCTCCCAGCGATCGACCGAGAGAATCCCCGCTTCGTAATCCTCTTTCGCAACTTCGGTCAGGGCATCCAGGGAACCGATCGCCACCAGCGGGATCCGCAACCCGTAGCACAGTCCCTTAGCGAACGAAACGCCGATACGCAGCCCCGTATAGGAGCCGGGCCCCTTGCCGACAGCGACGGCATCCAGCTCTTCGGGAGCGATCCCGGTCTGCGACAGCAATTCATCGACGAAAACTCCGACCTGGCGGGCGTGGTCGCGCCCCTGATCGCTCTCCCGGAGCGAGATCAACTCCCCGTCCCGGGCCAAACCGACCGAACAGATGTCCGTGCCGGTTTCGATACATAGAATAAGTGACATATCTTTTTTCTTTCGTTTTTCAATCCAAACACCTCCGGCAGACCTTCGCACCGACATTGTCGCCCCCTCCCTGAAGCGAACGGGAAGCGGAATGATCGCCGAAGTCCGCCCCTCGGGATGCGAACCGTTTCTCCGATCCGAAAAGCCGCCGCAGGGAAACCGCTCCCTGCAAAGCGTTTCGAATAGCCGTACGATCCGATTCCACCCGACAGCAGGCAGCGGCAGGACGATCGGCCCCGGGATGCTCTCCGAGGTTACGCCCGATATTTCTTCATCGCCTTGTCCATCTCGCGCTTGGCGTCGTTCTCCTTGAGGTACTCGCGCTTATCGTAGGCCTTGCGCCCCCGGGCCAGACCTACGACGACCTTGGCCAGCCCCCGCTCGTTGAGAAAGAGCCGCAAGCCCACCACGGTCAATCCCCTGTCCTGCAATGCCCGCTGAATCTTGTTCAACTCCTTGCGGTTGAGCAGCAGTTTGCGGTCGCGGCGGGGAACATGATTGTTGCAGGTCCCCCAACCGTACTCGGCGATATTCACGCCCCGAATCCAGAGTTCGCCCTTGTCGAAATAACAGTAGCTGTCCGTGATCGACGCCTTGCCCAGCCGTACGGACTTGATCTCCGTACCCACAAGCACGATGCCCGCGATCCACTCCTCGATAATTTCGTAATCGAAGGTCGCGCGTTTGTTCCGTATGTTAATATTCTTATAATCGGCCATATCCAATTTCTCTGTTTTTCCGCCGGAACCTCTGTTCGGGAACCGACGATCCGGCACCATATTTGATTAATCAACCGCAGAGGGTGTCCGGGAAAGATAACTAATTCTTTTATCTTTGTAGAAGATAGGATGCGGCTCGGCAATCTTTGCGTGCAAACGCGCATGACTGCTCTCGCCTTTGACTATCTTTGATATGTTTTACACATCTTTCTGTTTATTTTCTGTTTGCACACGGTATGCATAGTGATACGTGTACGCCCGGACCCCTCTTTTTACAGAATCAACCGATGCAATTTCCGGGCAATCGAAACCTTTCCCCTGTTCAGGTTCGACAGCCGCTGCATAATGTCCTGCATCTCGTCGTCCGTAAGATTCTCGTCCTGAAGTTTTTCACGAAGCTCCCGCGACATCCGCTCGATCACCTTCGACTTGTAGAGCGTCACGGCCTTCGGCACTCCGACAGCCAGCATCTCGGCATCGCTCTCGACATGGACCTCCTTGCGCCGCCACAATTCGCTCGGAACGTAATGATCCTCCGAAGTAAGGATATCCACCGACACGTTACACACCTCCGGATCGGAGTGATTGATAAAGTGGTGGATCGGCACCTCGACCCCCAATCCCAAAGCGCACCACTGTTCGCGGTAAACCCGCAGAATCTCATTGAAGACCCGGTTCTGGAACTCCAAACCGTCGGCGTCCAACTCCCCGAAAATTACCTCGGCGACATTATATTGAACGACATTCCGGCCCTCCTTGAAATCGAACGAACAATGACCGTACTTGAGCAGATAACGCGTCAGCTCCCGTTCGAGCGCTTCGGCACTGCTGCCCCCGGTCACCTGTCCCGCAAAAACCGTTTCAGGGCGCTGCGCAGTCTGCTCGGCACGAAAACGGGCGCTCTGACGCCGCACGAACTCCTCGGCTTCGCGGTCGCCCGTGGAAGCCATACGCTTGCGCCCCACTTCGGCAATCAGCAGGTTCTCGTCGATGTCCATGATCCGTGCGCACTCCTTGATATAGACCGAGCGCTGGATCGGGTCGGGAATCTGCACAATGGATTGCACCATGTCGTTAATCAACGCCGCCTTCTTGATCGGGTCGCCGGCAGCATCCTTCAACAGTAGCTTGGCCTTGAACGTCAGGAAATCCTCCTCGTTGGCCCGGATATACTCCTGCACCTCCGCAGCCGTATGGGTTCGGGCGAACGAATCGGGATCGTCTTCCGGCGGAAGCAGCACCACACGGACATTCATCCCCTCGCGCAGAATCATGTCGATTCCCCGCAGCGAAGCGTGAATACCCGCCGAATCACCGTCGTAGATCACCGTGATATTCCTGGTAAAACGTCCGAGCAGGCGAATCTGTTCGGTCGTAAGGGATGTACCGGACGAAGCCACCACATTCTCCACCCCCGCCTGGTGCATCGAAATCACGTCGGTATATCCCTCGACCATGATTGCGAAATCGTACTGCTGGATCGCTTTCTTGGCGAAAAACAGGCCGTACAGCTCGCGTTTCTTGCTGTAAATCTCGCTTTCGGGCGAATTTTGGTACTTCGCAACCGACTTGTCTGTACGCAGCGTGCGACCTCCGAAAGCCACCACGCGGCCGGAAATGTTATGTACGGGGAACATCACCCGCTCCCGAAAACGGTCGAAAAGCGTACCGTCGTCCCGCTTGATCGAAAGTCCGGTCGAAACCAGAAACTCCTCCTTATAACCGGCAGCCAAAGCCGCCCGGCTCATTCGATCGCCCCTGGCGGGACAGAATCCGAGCCCGAACTTCTTGATCGTCGCATCGGAAAATCCCCTCTTCTGCCGGAAATAGGTCATGCCGACACTCATCCCTTCGGTTTCATGGAGCAGGTAATTCGAAAAATACTCCGCCGCCCAACTGTTCACGACGAACATACTCTCGCGGTTGTCGTTGCGGGCGACCTCCTCGGGCGTCATCTCCTTCTCCCGCACTTCGATACCGTAACGCTTGGCCACGGCTTTCAACGCCTCGGGATAAGTCATATTCTCGTGCTCCATCAGGAAAGTGACGGCATTGCCGCCCTTGCCGCAGCCGAAACACTTGTAAACCCCCTTCGAAGGCGATACGACGAACGACGGGGTCTTCTCGTTGTGGAACGGACAACACGCCTGATAATTGACACCCTTTCGTTTGAGCGTCACGTATTCGCCGATAATATCCACGATATTCGCAGCGGCGTAAATCCTATCTATTGTTTCCCGGTCGATCATCTTTGCAAAGGTACGAATAATTCAATTATTACGGATTACATCAAGTACTTATTCGCCTCTTCGAGGCGATACTCAGGAGAACATTCGAATAGATAGTTCAGTAAATTCAGATGCCCCGCTCCGAAAATAACGAGGATCCTGTCGGACGGCCCCGTTTCGATCCGTTGAATATTCCGGAATATCCGCAAATTCCGGTTAAACCACCTTCCCGTTTCAAAATCTACACCGATATAATCGTTCGAGAAGAATTCATATTTGAAATGACCGATCAAGTAATTACCCAGACTACGCCGAATATGCTCCGGGTCGTTCAGCTCGATAAGTTCGGCAATAATTCCCTGCTCCTTGAAAACAGCTTCGGGCACAAACCTTTTAATAGAATCCGGATGGTCGTAAAAACTGGTTTCGAAACGGATATACTCCTTACTGTTTTCATCGCGTAATAACTCATCGATTTCGTCATAGTGCTTTCCCCATTCATCTACGCAGTAAATCCGGTCTATCCCCAGCCGTTTTGCCAGCCGGAATCCGATCTGCTCGTCTTCTCCTCGCTGCAAATCATAACAGTCCGCCAAATATCGACGGAACAGAGAGTCCGTCTCGAACTGCATTTTAACCGGCCGTTCGATAACGATAATCGTTGGGGCAAACTTCTCCAACAAACCGACCAATGTTTCGATCTCATTCTGGTAAACCGGGTTCAGGACATCTATTTGCTCGCTTTCGGCATACTGCACCTGATCCAGATTGGGAAAATCGAAATGAAAGGTACCTAAAGTGAGTACCGGAACAGGCTCTTGTGCAGCGGCAAAACAAGCCGACAAAACACAAACGATCAAAATAATTATTTTTTTCATGTCGTATATTTTTTCCGCCGCAGGAAAGATTGTTCGCAAAACTGAATTTATACAAAAATACATGTTTTACATAAAACATATTCTATTACACTCCTGAAAAAACAGAGGCAAAATATATTCTGTTTTTGAACGTTAATTTTCAATTATCGTTATCTTTGCCTTATGGACTTCAAATTGGTATCCGACTATGCCCCGACGGGCGATCAGCCCGAAGCGATCGCACAGCTATTGGCCTCGATCCGGCACGGCTCGAAGCACAATACGCTGCTGGGCGTGACCGGTTCGGGCAAGACTTTCACGGTGGCCAACGTCATCAGCCAGCTCAACCGGCCGACCCTCGTATTGAGTCACAACAAGACCCTCGCGGCACAGCTCTACGGAGAGTTCAAGAACTTTTTCCCGGAAAATGCGGTCGAATACTTCGTTTCCTACTACGACTATTATCAGCCCGAAGCCTACCTACCTTCGACGGATACCTATATCGAAAAGGACCTTTCGATCAACGACGAAATCGAAAAGATGCGTTTGAGTACGACCGCCACCCTGCTCTCGGGGCGGCGGGACGTCATCGTCGTTTCCAGCGTATCGTGTCTGTACGGCTGCGGCAATCCGAGCGATTTCCACTCGATGGCCATTCATATCGAAGTCGGCGAAATCCTCAACTACAAACAATTCCTCTACAAACTGGTCGAAGCGCTCTATACCCGGACCGAACGGGAGCTGACCCCCGCGACATTCCGCGTGACGGGCGACACGATCGACATCATGGCGGCTTTCGGCGAATTCGGCAACCAGTGTTTCCGCGTCACCTTTTTCGACAACGAAGTCGAGAGCATCCAGAGCATCGACCCCGTAACCGGCCAGCGGATCCAAACGCTCGACGCACTCACCCTTTACCCGGTGAGCCTGTTCGTCACGACCAAGGAGCGCATACACACGGCCGTGCAGCAGATCTACCTCGACCTGGGCAAGCAGATCGCCTTCTTCGAGCAGGCGGGACGTCCGGCCGAAGCGCAGCGGATCAAGCAGCGAGTGGAGTACGACCTGGAGATGATCAAGGAGTTGGGTTACTGTCCCGGCATCGAAAACTACTCCCGCTATTTCGACGGACGCGCAGAAGGGACGCGACCCTTCTGCCTGCTGGACTATTTTCCGCAGGATTACCTGATGGTGATCGACGAGAGTCACGTCACGCTCCCCCAGGTGCACGCCATGTTCGGCGGCGACCGCGCCCGCAAGGAAAACCTCGTGGAGTACGGGTTCCGTCTTCCCGCAGCCAAAGACAACCGGCCGCTCCGCTTCGAGGAGTTCGAACAACTGGTCGGCACCACGATCTACGTGAGTGCCACACCGGCCGACTACGAACTGATGAAGAGCGAAGGAGTGATCGTCGAACAGTTGATCCGGCCGACAGGACTGGTGGATCCTCCGCTCGAAGTGCGGATCACGGACAACCAGATCGACGACCTGCTGGAGGAGATCGACAAGCGCGTGAAAGACGACGACAAGGTGCTCGTGACGACCATCACCAAACGCATGGCCGAGGAACTTTCGAAATATTTCGACCGGGTGGGCGTGCGCAACCGTTACATCCACTCGGACGTGGATACGCTGGAACGCATCCAGATTCTGGAAGACCTGCGGGCCGGAATGTTCGACGTGCTGGTGGGCGTGAACCTGCTGCGCGAAGGGCTCGACCTGCCCGAAGTGGCGCTGGTGGCGATCCTCGACGCCGACAAGGAGGGTTTCCTGCGCAACGTGCGGTCGCTGACGCAGATCGCGGGACGCGCCGCGCGCCATTCACAGGGCAACGTGATCCTCTATGCCGACACCTGCACCGACTCCATGCGCTTCGCCATCGAGCAGAGCAACCGCCGGCGCGAGAAACAGGTGCGCTACAACATGGAGCACGGCATGCTGCCGCGCCGGGCGCAGAAGAGCGGCACGGGGCAAAGCACCCTGCTCTCCGCGCGCACCGACGTCCCGGAAATAGCGGCGAGCTACCCGCTCGCCGAAGACCACTACATGGCCGCCGCGGACGTACAGAGAACCTATGCCGCAAGCGAGAACATCGACACGCTGATCGACAAGGCGCGCGAAGACATGGAACGTGCGGCCAAATCGCTCGACTTCCTCGCCGCCGCGAAATTCCGCGACAGGATGTACGAACTGCAGAAACTCAAGGAGGAGAACCGGAAAGGCTGACACGCCCGGCCCCGCGGTTATTCGCGGACGGCGTTGCGAAAGGTGAAATACTTGGCAGCCAGATAGCTGTACACCATCGTCCCCAGCGAGGCCATCATTTGCGAAGGCGTCGCCCAAAACCCGCACAACTCGACGAAGAATTTCAGGAAGAGATAATTGACCACCACCGAGCCGGCGACGGAGAGGAGGTAGCGGAAAAGCTGCGTCCCCGTGGCAAGCGGCGAACGGCGGAAAGCCACGTGGCGGTTCAGCCAAAACCCGGTGAAAAAGGTCAGCGGAAAAACAATCAGCATCGCCGCGACATGCGGGGAAACCGCGATGAACCCGAGGTCGAGCAGCTCCTTGTCGAGCACGAAATTATAGAGCAGGAAATAGCACCCCCAGCCGAAAACCACGTTCGCGCCGCCGCAAACGGCATAACGGAACGTCTGGCGCGGCAATAACGCAGAAACAGGCCGGCGGTAGAACCAGTCGATGAAACGGATTATCAGCTCGGAAAGACGCATCAACGGGCAGTGTAAGTCCACAGCCCGGGGAAACGGTCGCTATAATTACGGATGAACAACGTACATGCCTCCGCATCGGGCGCCTCGAAAGGTGAAACCATGAATTTATTGCCGAAACGGTAGACCCCGCAGCGTACCGATGCATCCCTGGCTTCGGCATCCGCGGCGGCACGGGCCGCATTTTCCGGCGTACTGAAAACCCCCAACACGACATACCGGTGTCCCGAAACGAGCGATGCAGGCTCCGTGGAGACCCGTGCCGCCGACCCGGGACGCAGTCCGGCAGGTTTGGCATCCGCACGGGTTACAGCTGCATCCGCACGGTCACCGGCGCTGTCCGCCGTCCCGGCCGCACCCGCAGCACTGCTCCCGGCAACGTCGGTTTCCGCAGCCTTCGTTCCCGCAACTGCCGTCGCAGTCCCGTCGTCCGTCACACCGGCCGTCGCGGACGAATCGGCGGGAATCCCCGCATCCGCGGCGGGCAAGGTGCGCGCAACTTCGGCGGCCGCACCGGGTTCCGGAATATCGGAAGAATTGATGCGCAGGAATTCGGCGCCGCCGAAACCCGCCGCAATCACGATCGCCGCGATGCCGACCCACAGCGCCCAGTCCAACCGGCGGGCAGGCTTGATCCGCACGGGCTCGTGCCCCTGCGGGTTTAGCAGCCTGTCGAACGCGGGTGCAAGCGTAAAATTCTTGAATTTGAGCACGCCGACGCCCTCTATGGTCAGCACGTCGCCCTCGCGCGTGCGGGAAAGCCAGCGGTCGTAAACATCCTGAGCTCCGGCAGCGTCGCAGTGCAGCGTACGTGCCAGTTCATCGGCAAGCGATACCCCCTGCTGCTGCGAAGAGAAGGATACCACGCGGCAAGGAGGCTGGACAGAGCGTTTGGAAAGCCGCCTGGCACCGCGCCGCTCGACAAAGAGCGACCCTACGCCGGGCAGGAACACCCCGCTGCCGGCGGCAAGCAGGTTGCCGACAAGGCGGTTCACTTCATCGACCATCGGGTAATTGCTCATCGTTTCTTCTTTTTTGGAGTTGCTGCCGGGGCTTTCGGCACCGGGGCGGGGGTAACTTCGGGCTCGGACAGCCCCCGGTAAATCATGTAAATACCCAGCACGATAAACGGAATGCTCAGCCATTGCCCCATATCGAGCACCCATCCCTGTTCGAACGCCTCCTGCTCGGTCTTGATGAACTCGATGAAGAAGCGCGTCAGGAAAATCCCGAGCAGCCCGATGCCGAACAGGATGCCCGGACGGCGCCGCGCGATGTCCTTCGCATAATAGAGCCAGCAAAGGATGCCGAAGGTGATCAGGTAGCAAAGCGCCTCGTAAATCTGGGTCGGGTGTACCGCCGCGGGGGCGAACTCGTTCACCCACTTGGCCGAGCGGACGAATTCGAAGCCCCACGGCAGGGTCGTGGCCATGCCGAAGATCTCCGAATTGAACAGGTTGCCCAGCCGGACGACGGCACCGCCGATGCCCACCGCGATCATGATGCGGTCGAGCGACCAGATATAGGGCAGCTTGTTCTTGCGCGAGAACAGCCAGAGGCCGATCAAGAGGCCGATGGCAGCGCCGTGGCTGGCCATGCCGCCGTCCCGGAAACCCGTGATGATCGTCCACGGCTTGCTGAGGTATTCCATCGGGTCGTAGAAGAGGCAGTGCCCCAGCCGCGCCCCGATGATCGTCGCCAGCGTACCATATATAAAAATCGACTCGGAGACCTTCGGCGGAAGCCCCTCACGCTTGCAGAAGTTATCGAAAAACTTGGCGCCGATCAGGATTGCCAGCGCCCACATCAATCCGTAATAGCGGATGTCGAGCGACCCGATGGAGAAGAACACCGGGTCGAAATTCCAAACGATGCTTAACGGTCGTATCATTTATTCAGTTCTTGCAGGTTGACTTTTTTGAGCGTGAACGAGAAGGTGCTCCCCACGCCGGGTTCGCTGCGCACGCTGATGCGTTCGCCGTGCGCTTCGATGATATGCTTCACGATCGCCAGTCCGAGGCCGGTACCGCCCTGCTCGCGCGAACGCCCCTTGTCGGTACGGTAGAATCGCTCGAAGACGCGGGGCAAATCCTCCTTACTGATTCCCAATCCGTTATCCTCCACCTCGACAAGTATTTTGTCGAGCATGTCGCGGAAATGGACGCGCGTCAGACCGCCCTCCTTCCCGTAGCGGATCGAGTTGATGACGAGGTTCACGATGACCTGGCCGATGTAATGTTTGTCGGCCAGCACCCAGAACGGCGAGGGAAGGTTGTCGGCGCCCTTGATCGAAATCCGGATGCCTTTTTTGTCGGCCTCCATCTCAGCCTGCTCGGCGATCTCCTTCGTCAGCGCCACGATGTCGAACTTCTCCATTTCGAGGCGGTTCATGTTGCTCTCCAGCTTGGAGATGGTATCCAGGTCGTTGACGATATTGATCAGGCGGTCGATGCTCTTCTCGGCCCGCTCGAGGTATTTGCGGTTGATGAGCTCGTCCTCCAGGCCTCCGTCGAGCAGTGTCGAGATATACCCCTGGATATTGAAGATCGGGGTTTTGAGCTCGTGCGCCACGTTGCCCAGGTACTGTTTGCGGAACTGCTCAGTCTCCTTGAGGCGGGCGATCTCCTTGTCGTTCGTATCCGCCCACGCCGTGAGTTCCTCGCCGATATTCTCGACGTGCTTGTCCTTCAGCTCGGAGAAAATCTCGTGCGTATGCACGTCGCGCGAAAGCACGATGGAATAGATCGGTTTGAGCTTGTAAGCCACATACTTGCGGATGATGAACAGCGCCACGAGCGCCACGACGACAAAGACGGCGCCGCAGACGCACAGCGTCACCCACCACACCGCATCGAGCAGCGTCATCGTCCCGGCCACAATGGCCGTTGCGAGGAGCGCGATCCACAGCGATGCGCCCTCTTTGGTTTTGATGTATACCATAAGGCTTACTTCGTATAATTTTGCATGAGACGGGCGATGTACTTGCCCACGATGTCGAATTCGAGGTTCACGACCGAACCCACGCCGATGCGGCAGAAGTTCGTATGCTCGAACGTATAGGGAATGATCGCCACGCGGAACGACGACTCCTTCGAGTCGCAGACCGTCAGGCTCACGCCATTGACCGTCACCGACCCTTTCTCCACGGTACAGAGCCCACCGCCCTGCGGTTCGTAGGCGAACGTATAGTACCAGCTGCCGTCGGCGTCCTCGCGGGCCGTGCATACGGCCGTCTGGTCGACATGCCCCTGGACGATATGCCCGTCGAGCAGCGCATCGGGTTTCATCGAGCGTTCGAGGTTCACCAGATCGCCCACAGCCAGCAGGCCGAGGTTGCTCCTGTCGAGCGTCTCCTTCATCGCCGTGACCGTATACGTATCATCGCGGATGTCCACAACTGTCAAACATACGCCGTTATGTGCTATACTCTGGTCGATTTTCAACTCGCGGCAAAAGTCCGCGCGCAGCGTAAAATCCTTATTCTGACGGTCGGTACGGATGTCCACGACCTCCGCCATGCGTTCCACGATCCCTGAAAACATATTCTCAACTGTTTATTATCAATTTGCCTTTAACTTTATACACCGAGCTTATATCACTGACATTCAGAATTATGTCGTCATAATTTTCCCGATCGCCGGCCACCAGGCGGAGTTTGTCCTCCCCGTCGGCGAGCCGAACTATCCGCAAAGTTACAATTTTTCGGCTGACAATCACATATTCCCCCCCGGGAATAATTGCATCCCGGTCGACGGCCTTCAGCAAGACCACCGCACCCGGCGGCAAGGCGTCCCCCATGGCACGTCCCATGTAACACATGGCAAGGTCGCACTCACCCGCCTGCGGGATGACCAGGCTGCTCTCAGCCTCGAGGTGGGTGACGTGCGCGATGGCCTGTTCGACATCCACATTATAAAAAGGTATCTGGGCGCCGCGCAGTTTCCCGTCCGCGAACATCTGCCCCTCCCCCGTCAGCAGCCACAATTTATCCACCTGCGGGAATTTGGAGACGATGCGGTCGGCCACGTCGAGCGAAATGCCGTTGTTACCGCGTTTAATCTGGTAGAGGTTTTCGCCGCGTGCAAGCCCGATATGGCGGGCGAAGTAGTTGGTTGACATGTTCGCCCATTTGATTACGGCTTCGATCCTCTGCCAATTATTCTGCTTTTCTCGCATTTTATTAGTAAAAATTAAAAAAAATTTGCATCTTTGCACTCCCGGTCCCGTAGTTCAATGGATAGAATATAAGATTCCGGTTCTTACGATATGGGTTCGATTCCCGTCGGGACTACAATTTCAAAATAGCAATCATCTGACAATCTGATGGTTGCTATTTTTATTATTCATGTTTTTGGCTTATTTTTGGCGATATAATACAGGTTTTCACTTCATTTTCCCAAACTTCGTGTGCGTCCTCGTGCTTTGAATGCGTCCACTTCATTACGCAAATATAGCACTTTTCGTCCTATTCTTACTGGGATTAGACACTTTTCTTTCTCCCACCGATGCAATGTCGGATAGGACACTCCTAAAATCTCGGACGCCTCTCCACGGGTACAATACTTTATCTTATCACCCATAGCTGCTTTCACGGCGCTGAATGTTTTTTCAGCAACGCTATCCCCTGTCTCCTGAATGAGCACATTTGCAAAGGTACGCAAATCTGAAGCGCTAATCAATAGCATCGCGTCGGATTGGCGATCCCGCATAACTTGCATGAGCAAACTATCCATGTTCTATAAAAATAGTGGCAACTCCTGTTGCCGTCCGTCAATATGATCTCTTTCCTTTGTTTTAAACCTCCGCCACGAAATAGGCGTATTCGGTTCCCTGTATTTACCCCGCGTGGCTCGGCGCCTGTCGCGCTGCGCCCGCAAAAACTGGAGCTTCCTCTTCGCTTGGTTGATCCGATGATTGCATATGCCATGTATAATTATCATCAGTTCTTCCCGGCTCAGTTCATTTGTCCATACCGTATAGTCGGCGATAGTTGGCCGCCCTTCCGCCCTTCTCCCCATTTGCTTTAATCGAAATAAGTTGCTACCTTTGGAGTGATGTGTCAAAGGTGGGGCTTGAGAGCGCCACAAACGCAAAGGGCTCCGGATCAGGGAGCCCTTTACATTGCCGGCTTGATTCCGGTAAAGGCGATCATAACTATTATTGCCAGTATTACGACCAGCCAAACTATTATGGTTGTAGGCCTTTCATTATATTGCTTTTTCATAATTTCTTCTCCGTTTTCTCCAGCTCTTCAAGGACGGCATCAGCGTATGATACGGCATCGGCTGCTACAGCTTCGAATACTGTAAGGTTCTCATTTTTCTGCATTTTATCTTGATTTTGCGAGAATCTCGATATTTCAACAATTCGAACTCGAATTGTACCACTTCGGTTTTGGGAATCTTGTAGTGAAGGTTATTTCATTCACTTCCTCGCATTCGATCATATAAGCCTCCGGCCATAGCCCCTTTATTTGCTCGACATTTTCGGCATAGGCGACAATAACGAAAGCGTCGACGCTTTCGCCCGTACACCAATACGGATACTTGATCGGCCATTTAACTGGCCGATAATCGTTACCGCAATCTTTGAATTTGATATAGAATCTTGCTCGTATCATTTCTCCCTCTTTTTGAAATGTTCGATAATCTCCTCAACCGTGGCCTTACGGGCGGGGATACCGACCCGATGCTCCAGCAAGCATTTTTCGAAGCTCCCAATGGGTGCATACAGCCCTTGGTTTACCCATGCCTTCGCTTCCTCCGCGATAAACCACTGCTCGCGGTCGTTCTCGTCGTTCATCGCCGCCAGTGCCTTAAACAGCTCGATATTCTCGCCGCAGTCTATGGCAGGGTGTCCTTTGGCAACATTTTCAGCCTTGAACTGGTCGATGGAATATCGGGTTTCCTCGTCGTAGTCGCAGATCCCGTGCACCTCGTAAGCGATTTTAAGCCGATCAATCCCACAGCAATGCAGGGTGTTACAGCCTCCAAACAAGCAGCAGGAGCATACATAATACCCGATTCCTTCCAACCATTCAGTCAGCTCCTTTCGCTTTTCCGCATCCTCGACACGGACAAAGCATGGGGTTGTGAATTTCATGGCTCCTTTATAAACGATATACCTACAACACAGCCTTCGGCATTACCCTCATTCGCAGCCTCGACAACCGCATTCGGCATATTAGGCACATCAACTACATAAGTTTCACGTACTGTCTCTATATCACCAGTAAATTCATACAGACACTTAGGTTTACACGGTCTGCATATTGTAATTGCTAATTTCATACTATTTCACCAATTCAAATTCGTAAACCACCACCCACGGGTTCCGATCCCATGTTCCACGGCCGGACACCTTGTCGATAAGAGCGGCAAAGGCTTCTCTGGGTGATTTATAATCACAGATCAGGAATTGTTTTGTGTCTATAAAATAGTATGGGTATTCTAATGCTTGCGAACCTGCATACACTCCTTCCTTTATGCACTCCTCGTCCGAAATATCCCGCAACCGCTCGCAGCGGATTCCGATGATGCGGATTTGGTGGGGCATTAGGTCAGCACGGACGAACATTTTGTTAGTACTTCCGGGCACAAACGCCAAATCCGTAAATTCCCGCACCACATCGTTGTAGCATTGCGCCACGGCCACGACCTCGCCGACCTTGTAGCGCAATTTCACGATGATATTCTCCCCATTGGCAACTGCATATATCTTCCCATCTTTGTCGGGGAGGACGCGCCCCATAACCATGTTGACCGGAAAGTCGATCCCAGCCATAATTTGCGTCGCCCTGGTCTTGCGTTCCTCGATAACCGCGTTTGTATGATGGTATCGGTCGTTAAACATTATCTTCTGCATGGTTATTCAGTTTTAAGTAATTCCGGGTTGTCGTGAATATTGCCAATTACTTCGCAACATTGAGCCATCCATGATACGCTTTGTGCTTCGGCAATAGGAGAATACGGATATAACGGCGACCTATGGTCATAGCCGAACGATACGGGATTATCCTCAAAAGCGAGACCGCCGGGAACTCGGAAGACGGATCGCACAATTCCGCTACCGTCTTCTTTGAATATATCTCCCTCCCAAATATCATTTCCGTTCTTGTCTTTGAGTTCGGTAAACTGCCCGATTGTATTTTTATCAACCTGTATATATTCTACCCAACGCCCCGGCCCGACAGTACCAATCATTGGAATATGGTCGTCATCCCCAATTTGCAGGTCGCCATATATCCATTCCCCATTGTCGAGGCGCTTGCCTCGGAATTTAATCTCTCGCATAACTATTCTTGTTTGAGGTTGTTAATTCTGTCGATCTCGACCTTCAAATTCATCTCTGCACTACGCACATCCCGTTGCAATTCCTCCAGCCGAGCTATTTGCTCCTCGTCCATCCGCGGGCATCCCCGCAGCCAGCTGTCGTAATTCGGGGTGTTCAGTTTGCCGTCACAAATCCCTCCGACACGCATACAGTAGTCGTAGTACTTGATGTATTCCTCCTTCGGAGCGTCTCGGTCGATGTCCGTCAGCATATCGGCCATGCTCACGAATAGATCGCCGACCTCTGCAATTCCTCCGGGGTCGTCGCCTACCCACGCATCCGGCTCATAATCGTAGCCGTGCTTTTCGCAGAAAGCGGCCAGATAGGCGTTGCAAACCGCGTTGTAACTTAGTCTCAGTTCCTCGCGTGTAAGTTTCATTAAAATCGTCTCAACGTGGTCAGGCATATCACTGTAAGGTTGTTTATGCACCCGTCGATAAATTCCCTTGCTCATGGTTAGGATGTTTTAGTGTAACGCCCACGTCTTGTGCATTGCAGCGATCAGGTCTATATACCCTTTGTATTCCTCCATCTGCTCGGGACTATAGCCTTCGGCCTCGCCAATTATTCGGAAATGCTTCTGCCACTCGGAAATGGTGTAGCGTTTGCAGCCTATTTGAATAACATCCTCACCCCAATAGGATACTGTATGACGAGATGCGCTGATAAATAGCGATTTCGGAACATCGCACCCGTCGCCCAGTTCGCACCCGTCGCCCAGTTTGCACCCGTCGCCCAGTTCGCACCCGTCGCCCAGTTTGATATTGCGCGCCTCAAATTCGGGGGATAATTCAGAAAGTTCATTGTACTGAAAGGGTGTCCAGCCTTTGTCTGAAACCCAGAGATAAAGTGTTTTCATGGTTGGTTATCTTTTGTGTTTAATTTTTCATAAAACACATCCACTGCGTTTTGGAGTTCTTGCCGCTCTTGTGGCCGAACAGCGGCTCCACTCCGAAAATTTCGATGATTCGGCTTGCGGGTATTTGCTCTTCGCACCACTTGAAGATTAAAACCCCTTCCGGTTTCAATACTCGCATACATTCGTCGAACCCCTGCTTTAGATCGGTTTCCCATGTGGGGAACAATCTGCCGTATTTGTGCGCCATGTAGCTATTGTCGCCAAGACGGACAAGGTGTGGAGGATCGAACACAACAAGCCGAAATGTTGCATCCTCGAACGGTATACGTCGAAAGTCTCCGATTACATCCGGATGCACCTCTAAACTCCGGCCATCGCAGAGTATATGCTCTTCGTCCCGAATATCCATGAACACAGCCTGCGGGTTCCGCTTGTCGAACCACATCATACGTGGGCCGCAGCAGGCATCCAAGATCAGTTTGTCCGTTTTCATATTCATTCGCATAATCCGTAAAAGCTCATGCAACTGGTCGCTGTATCGTCGTCGAATAGGCTGCCCGTCGCATTCTGCCATTGGACGTAGCGCACGACATCATGAATCGTCGGATATTTCTCTCCGCTGGTGATTGCGTGGGCAGGTATTTTGTCCGGGCCGAAAAATTCTGAACGCAACCGGTCGCCGCATTGTAATTCCTGCTCAATCTTGGCAATGTAGTCTATCCGCTCCGGGGCCTGCTGGGCAATATTGAGGATGTCCCGCTGATTCGCCATCACGCACGGCCAGCAGCCGACACGTTTGTAGCCCATTTTGTAGAGCGGGTTCGGCTCCAATCCTGCGTCGAGGATGTAGTCGATTACCTGCTGCGCCGACCAGTCAAACACGGGCCGAAGCAAATCGTCGGCGAACTTCTCCCGGAATGCCCGTACCTCCTTGCCCCGATAAGTGTGCTTTTTCGGCTTGCCGTTTTTGTCGTAACCGTAAGGCTCGAAATAGTACTTGAAGTACGTACATTGCGCCGACATCTTCGCCCGGCTGGCCGATTCTGCTGCCCGGATGCCCTGTATCATCAGCATATTGTCCTGCACCTCGTCCAGCACGTAGTCGATACAGGGCTTCGTCTTCAATTCCTGCGTGCAGAACCGCGCCCGCGTCGAGGGCCAACGCTTTTTCTGCCGGGCAAGATCGACCATCCCGTCGTATTTCTTCGACTTGAGCGTCACCAAATCCAAGTGGAGCTTATCCGCGATCCGGTTGATGTACTCGTAGGTCAACGGATGCTCCCACCCCGTGTCGCAAAACACGGTCGTAAAGTTCTTGGTGATATGTTCGCGCGTCCAAAGAAGCGATGCAAGGCTGTCCTTGCCACCCGAAAAGGTGATTATGACTTTCATTTTATCGTTCGTTAAAGGTTAACTGAGGGGACTGGGGCTTCTTCGACTGCTCGATGCTCGTTACTTGGTTTTCCATAGTTGATTGTTTTTTATTCGCATAATCCGTATCTCAACATGTTTTCAAATATCCCCATCATCGGGGCCTTTACGATACTGTTTCCGGCCAGCTTGTACTGCTGTGTATCGCTGATTCCCGCAGCTTGTATCTTGTTAATGTCACTATCCGAAACATCCATCAGCCGCAAACACTCGCGGGGCGTAAGGCGGCGGATGCAGCCGGCATAGTCCAGCAGATTGTTTTGTTCCCACGCGCTGCCTGTAATCGTTCCGGGAAGATCCGCTTCGCCGCCTTTGTTGAAGCCGCGTCCCCGCATCAGGATTTTCGGTTCAAGTCCGCTGCCCGATTTCGTCGTTATCGTCGGGCTGGTGCCAGTCGGATCGTATACCCGGTATTGCTGTCGGTTCCAGTCCGTTTGCTTCGTTGCGCCGATCTGCATCACATAATTATCCTGTTTGCTTATTTTGTGTGCTCTTGCATTTATCGTCATGGCAACACCATTAAGATCGGCTATTTTTGCAGGCTTAAACGGTTCATTTCGGCCTGTCTGCTTTTGCAGAAATTTCAGCATTGTTTCGCTCAGATAATACTTCTCGTCTACCTCCAATTCCAATACGTCTTTCAGCCGCTTTTCCAGCCTGACCGGATGCGGGAATTCATACCAGCAGCCGTTAAGAATGGAGAGCATAAATACACGTTCCCGGTTCTGCGGGACGCCGTAATCTTTGGCGTTGAGTATTTCCGTATAATTGACATAACCGAGCGAGCGAAGCCACGATTCCCATTTGAGAAACAGCGGACGGTATTTCTCCGATATGAGGGCTTTCACATTCTCCATCAGCAGGAATTTAGGATGCTTGGCCGCGATCGGCCGACGGCATTCCCATAACAGGGATGAACGGGTGCCCGAATCTTCTTCGAAACCCTTCTGCTCTCCGGCGCTGCTGATGTCGGTACACGGAAACGAGTAGGTGAACAGATCGAAGTCCGAAACGACGTCCCAATCGATTTTCGTGATGTCGCCGTAATTTCGGTCTGCCAGCTCCGGGAATACTGCATCGTGAGCCTTAATCGCCCATTTGTCAATCTCCGACCAGCCCACGCACTCGTAGTCCGCGCCGATGTCCCGAAGAGCCATCAACTGACTGTCATAGCCGGAAAAACTTGTGAATACTCGTAATTTCATAGTCATAATCCGTAATAACTCATGCAGCTGTCTTTCCCACCCGAAAAGGTGACTATGACTTTCATTTTATCGTTCGTTAAAGGTTAACTGGGGCTTTCAAGCACCACAAATGCTGCCCATTCACACGCTCAAGAGTGAAATTATCTTTAAGAGAGCCGCCCAAACGACGGAATCGAATATAGGCCATTGCTTCATCCCGTGTATAATACTTTTTCCCAGATTGCACACTTGGCGGCCGGCCATCTTTAAGCGCCTTGTCGAGGTTTGCGTAACTGACAAAAGCCGTATAGGCATTCGTGTGTTTGAGGTATGCCTGCTTGCTTTGCATGGTGGCTATCAATCGGCGAATATCTTTCACGTTGTAGTCCTGCAACAGCCACACGGCCTGTCCCGCAGTTATGGGCTCGGGCATCGAAGCAATACATGGCGCGTTCGTGGCGATCCATTCTATGAGTTCCACGGCCTCCGTCTCTTTTCCCCCTACAACCCCCTTTTTAGTATCTACCAGTGTGTGTGTATATTCTTCTATTCTTTCTTTCTTATATTCTTTAGTTGTGGTTATTTGTTGGTTATCTGTTGGTTGTTTGCTGGTTGTTTGTTGGTTATCTGTTGGTTGACAACCATTATCAAAACCATCCTGTGCTTGTTGGTATAAGTCATAATTACAGACAGTTATGATAGTATATTTGCGTGTTCCCGACTTGGTTATAAACCCGCAATTATCCAGCTTGTCTATTGCGGTGCGTATTTGCATCTCCGAAAGTCCTGTCTCTTCGGACAGCTGTCCTCTGCTGGTTACCAATTGTCCGCGGTCAATGATTAAACCCTTCCACTTCTTGGCCCGGTAATTTGCCTTCAAAATGAAATGCAATGCCAGCCGTACGCAGTTCGTATCCGGATACCACTCCCAATCGAGGAAGCTGCGGTACATCTTAATCCAACTGTTATTTGAAGTGTTACACATTGCGAATTAATCGTTTGTAATAATTGATCTTATCGGACATCTCCGACCTCGACATTTTGAATACGCTGTGCTTACTGCGTTCAAGTTCTTCAACGACTGCAAGTCCGTATTTTCGGATCAGTACTTGGCGGTAAACTCCAATGCGACCAGCAGAATGCCTGTTGCAAACCCTGCATTGGGCGTGACAATTCCTTTCGTCCCATCTCGTAGACCTGTGAGCTCGGTCTATATAGTGCCCGCAATCGCATGTTTCAGGCGCTATGGGCGCCCCGCAGGTGATGCAGAAACCTCGCCCACCCGGACAGTCTCGATGACGTATAAAAAGGCTGAAAACACGGTCGTATTCCCGTTCTAAATCTGTCATGCGTTATAGCCTATTTGGCGCATCTGCTCCTTCTCGAAACTCAGTTGCGTACGTAGTATGTCTACTTGATGGACACACGTGCGGTTGATCCTGTCGAGCATGTTAACGACCTTGTTCTCCTCGGCACAGGACGCCCGAAGTATTTCTTTTTGGATACTCGGCGCCAGAGGTATCAGGTCTTTCAGCCGGGAGGCTTTCAGCATCGCCAACTCCTGTTCGTATTTCGCCTTCGACAGGAGATAGCCGCTACGCGCCATACGCACACTCAGTTCTGACATGCGCTGTGAAATTGCCTGCGGCTCAGTAGGCGGTTCTGCTTCAATGAAGAGCTGCATTTCCTCGATCTCTTTAAGTTCAGATGTATCCATGGCTTAGAAGGGAAGATCGTCGGGGTCAGATTGCATTTGGGAGGTAGTAGAGGTGCATGAAGCCTGGGATTCCCTGCGCCCCAAAATCCTGACCGTATCGGCCATGATCTCCGTGATGTATCGTTTGATGCTATCTCGGTCGGTATAGTCGCGGGTTCGCAACCGACCTTCGACGTAAATCTGCGCCCCCTTCTTCACGTATTTATCCACGATATCCGCGGTATTGCGCCACGCCACCACATGATGCCACTCCGTTATCTCCTTTACGGTTTTTGTTTGCCTGTCGGTGTAACGGTCGGTCGTCGCCACACTCAGGCTGGCAACCTTGGCGCCCCCGTCCAATACACGAACTTCGGGATCAGAACCTACATTCCCGATGATGATGACCTTGTTTACCATATTTTCGTTGTTGTTTTTTGGCGAATATTTTTAACCTGCGGATGGCATCCCACTCGCGCGTGGATTGTTCAGGGAGCGGACGAAGCATATCAATCGCCCGAATCACCCTGCGCATATCGGAATTGGATACATTCATTGCAGTGGTTTTTTAAAAGTAGTCTTGATAATAGTCTTGCTCGACCTGGCGGGCGGGAACAACACTTCCCCCGTCTCCGGATCCGCCAAGCCCGATGCAGGCATACTGCGCAGCATCATCTCCCGCTCTTTGATGTCCACTTTTAAAGCTTCAAGCGTTTCATACATATCTCGCAGTTTGCTGTCGCCGCACATAGAATAGTCGTATTTTACGCCCGATTCGGCCTCCTCCAGCCGGCAGTCCCCGAACTGGTGCGATTTGCCATATTTAGACAGTTCGCGGAGTGTGATATCACGCACCTGCGTATCGTCCTTGAATTGCTTGATCGCATTCTCCATGCGGCTGATCTGGATATGCGCCTCGATAGGGCTGATGTCGCCATTTACGACGGCGCTGATGGCCCTGCCCGCGAGATCGGCAATGGATGCCGTATCTCCGAATAGTGTTATCTGCTGATTCATGCTTTATTTTCCCTCGTTAAATTGTAATATTCGGTAACTTTGACATTGACTTTCGGAAGCATTTCTTGATCGACGATATACTTGGACTCCAAGAATCCGACTAATGAGAATCGCTTATTGGCTCCTTTGGCGTTTTCCTTAGCCTTGATTATCTCTTCGAACAAGTCCAAAGTCAGCAATTCGTCAGTAAGCGTAGGCTTGGAAGCCGGGCCGACATCCTCATGCCGAGGCAGCCGGTCTACGTCATCTTCATCAGTGGCTATATGAAAGTATTTGAGAATGAAATAACGCTCCCCGTAGGTCATTGCCGAGCCTACACCTTTGTCCCAATCATTCTGCCCGTTGGCGCTCCATTCGCATACATCCTTCTCTCCGGATTCCACGTCAATCCAAGTGAAACGCATCTTTACACTCGATAGGATTTCGGATTTAGGTCGCTGATCCCGGCCTACGGTATAATCCTGACGGATATTTGTGATGTCGAGAACCTCCGTTTTGAGGATCACACCGAGTTCGTCCATCTTGGGACGGACGATGCCAAGTACTTTCGAACCGCTGATGTACTTGTAATTATTTCCATCAGCATTCGGAAGCAACGCCCTGACGCTCCTCTGGATTTCCAGCAGTTTGCTATAGATTCCCATGGTTATAAGTTGTTTTGTTCTCCGTATTCTTTTAGCCGGTGCAACTGCCCGGCGTGCATGCCACCGTCGATATCCTTGACCTCGATGATTTCGATGGTATCGCGGTCTACTTTGAAATAGGTCTCGCAAATATCCATATAGCTGTCACCACCTTGTTCTTCGTGGACTTCGTAGTGATGGATCGCTTTGATGTCGTATATTTTGTAGGCCACCGTATAGACCCGCTTGTCTTCGTCACCGCGCATATCCTTCTGAATGGCTTCGCGGATAGCCCGATAAATCAACTTTAGGTCTACCTCCATCAGCGTTCTGGCCCTCTGGGAGAATGGCGTCCGCTGACCCGTTATATGTTCGCTCGGAATATCATAATACTCTTCGAACGTCAGCACCGGGGACGTGGTAGTCGTGTAATATTGCGTGTCCATGAGCTATCGTATTTCAACCCGGTAAATACGGGGCTTGTTCTCGTTCTTCAATGCTCGGTAGATGGCCTTGGATTGTATCCGGACAGCCTTTGACCGCAGGCGGTATTGGGCTCGCCAAATGCGCCCCTTTATCGTCGTCCACACGCATTTAACCGTGATTTCCGTAAACTCATTCATGGCTTTCGAATATTGAGGTTAGCAATTTTCCAATCTCCTTTGCGCGGTGCTGATTGGATAGCACCCAGCCGAATACCACGGCAATCGGCGCGATGAACGCCAACAAGGTGATAAGATGTGCCATAGCGGCCTGTTTTAACGGTTGGACTTGGAGGGGAATACCCGGCTTACGAGTATGGTGCCGACAACGACAGTATAGGCCGGATACATAATGCGGAACCGAGCCAGGAAACAGCCAAGGGCGTGTTCCTCGCAGGCAGCGCGGATAACATCAGTGTAATCGACTTTGTCCGAAGAGAACATCGGTCGTGTTGCCTTGAGGTGGCAACGATAGAATGCGGTGCGGCTTTTCTTTGCGCGCGGTGTGGTCTGGGTGTTATTTACCCGGGTACCACTTTTAACTTGGTCTCGCATTGTCAGTTAAAAGTTTAAATTAATATGTAAAGGGCAATAAAAAAGGCGTTGCCCCAGTCAAGTTTGCGAGACCGACACCCTCGGTATAACCGAAAGTGGACAAGGGACAACGCTTTATAAAGCGTTAGATATGTTCTTTGTTGATACCAAAGGTATCGATCTCGCGACAGCAAAGGTAGAAAATCATTTCGAATCTGCAAAATTATTTGCCATCGGCATCGAAAAAAGGTATCGACGGCGTCTCCTTACGGGCGATTCGGTACATCATTTCAGCCTTTGCGCCGTTGATGATCTTACCCGCAATGTTAGCAATCTCCGATGCCTCTTTGATCTCGATCTCTCGTGCCCGAAGCTCTGCATACACGCGGCCCAAATCGGCCGTCAATTCCCGGATGTTCTTAATCTCTTTCATCGTTTTGTTGTTTTTTGATTTCTCGGTATAACTTTAGTTGAATACGTTTGTAGTCGATTGTTTCTGGGGTTACGGGGAGGTTGCGTCGTTTTAGTTGACGCCTTAAATAACCGTCAGACAATATCTCGCGCAGATATCGGCGTGTTTCCCGCACCTTTTCGGGATTAGCGGCCTGCCACTTGCGGGAATATTTATTGTACCTTTCGGAATTCTCAGCATAATGCTTACGGCCATATTCCAATATTTTTTCGTGGTTATCAGCACGATACTTGCGGTCATACTCCCGCACCTTTTCGGGATTATCAACTCGCCACTTGCGGGTGCGTTCCAGTACCTTTTCGTGGTTATCAGCACGATACTTACAGGCGTGTTCTCGTCTGCAATGTTTGCAAGTATAACTATAACCTAATTCGCGGGTCTTATCTTTTACAAACTCTTCCAACGGCTTTTCCTGCCCGCATTTGCGGCAGACGCGGGTAATGTCATCCATAATTTCTTACTTTTAGGGGTTATTCGTAGATAGGACGCCAGCCGACAATACTACTATGGCGGTAATACTATTGCGACGCAGGGAGGATTAGAACAGCCGCCCCTGAACATTATCATCCGGACGCCTCACAGCATCCGCCCACCGCTCGTGTACGAACATCTTTTCTACGCGTTTTATCGTTTTTGATGATGAATAGGTGCATGCTTTGTCAATACTCGCAAAGCATATAAAGTCGTCCGGCATGGAATATTCCGAAACGAACACCGGGAATTCCATGCTGCGCAGCCATCTATAAAATCGTTCATGGTCGAAATCGTCGATATACCCCGACGTGTTAGCATACGGCGGGTCGCAGTATACCGTCGCGCCCGGCGGTATAGCAACATCGCTGTAATCCTTTCGGGACAGTTTCAGTCTTTCCAGACTTTGCAGACTTTCCAGTCTTTCCAGACTTTGCAGTCTTTCCAGTCTTTCCAGACTTTGCAGACTTTGCAGACTTTCCAGACTTTCCAGACTTTCCAGTCTTTCCAGACTTTGCAGACTTTCGTTTAAGGGCGCCCACGGAATAGTTAACGCCGGTAAAATTTCTTGCAACTTCTCGTATTGTTCAGAGGATGGCAACATCCATTGAGATTCGCTAAAATAATGCCTACCCATATAATTCCCAAGGCGTCGGTCGACATCTTTTTGCGTAAGACCGGATAATTTCAGGGCGTTCTGTAAATATTTTCGCAAATACGCTGATTTAACCCGAAAAACATCTGTATGTATCGCCTTTGTATTCAATGTGCCGTCCGCATTGTATTGAGGTGCCACGTCGCACGCTGCGCACAACTTCAGCACCTTTTGCGTCAGCTCTCCTATTTTATCACGGACTTTTGCAAATTCCAGGACAAATCCTTTCCATGCCAACCGCGCGCTCGTGGGCGTTCCCGCGGAAAATATCGCGTGCATGTGTTTTTTGAACCGCTCAACCTCCGGAGCATACATATATGTCTTCATATCGTTCCCAAAGCTCCAGCAAAGACGCACGTAGGGGTCGTCATCTTTGAGACGGAGGAAATCCTCCCGACTGATCCATCGACATTCATTCCGGTATTTCCCATCGATGGCATCACGGAAGACTTGGGGATATTCCGTAATATCGTTTGCAATGAAACGTCCGAATTTACCAGACAATATGGCAGCGTGAGTTACCGCACATCCTCCGGCGAACAAATCCACGAACGTATGCGACGCGGGAAGATTCGAAATAACCCATTTCGCAATACTATTCTTAGAACCCTTATAAGGTAATCCGTAATTCATAACTAATCTAAATTCAATGCCATCCTCCGCGACCTCTCGGCATTCTTGAGGTAGCGTGTTTTGTACTTCTCATTGGCCTTGTCGGGTGTAACCCAAAGCACCGTGTTGTTGTCGAGCCGTAAAGGCACCAGTCCTTTGTCTTTGAGCTCTTGAAGATATTTATTCATGGTCGTTTGATTGTATCCAAAAGAAGCGGGGGCTTCTGACTGCCCCCGCGGTGGCGGCGTTACTGTGCTTCGCGCCGCCGATTTGCGTTCTTTATCTCCCGTTTCGTGGGCTTAGCCCGCCTCGGCCTTGCTACTTCCTTCACGCAGCCTCGGATTGTCGAGGGATATACCCTCTGTCAGCTTCCGTTGTGACAGACGCCCAAGCGCCCGATCAAACTCACAACATTAGGGTTAGAACCCCGTTGAGCTACCCGGATTCGAACCGGGAGTACCGCCTCCAAAGGGCGGTGTGTTAACCATTACACCATAGCTCAATAAAAGCCGCCTGAATCTCCACTCACCCGCGCCACCGCGCAGGGCTTCGATCTCGGCGGCACACCATCCGCGGGCTTCACAACTGGCCAATGGCAAATACCAAACTTAAAATGCGATTTGCGGATTATTGGCAGGAATCCGCGACCTGTGGCATATAGTACTCGTTAAACTGTGTCGGCCGCCCGTCTTCCGTAACGGCCTTCTGTTTGTTCGAGCAAATGGAATATCCCATTTTCCGGAGCCGACTGATGATCCGGCGCAGCTCCGTTGTGTGGTACAGCCTCTCAGCCTTGCGAACAGTCAGCCTGCCGCCGGCCTTGAGATAGGCCAGAATCTTACTTTGCGGTTCGTACGTCATAGCCCTTGATGTATTTGCCGCTTTTCCCACGGGTACGGTCGAATTTCCTGAGCCTGCCTTCCAGTTCGTCGATGCGCTTGTACAGGGTATCACGTGCTTGAGTGAGCGCCAATACCTCGTGTTCCCGCTCGATAAGGCGTCCATCCGCTTCATTGCGCTCGCAAAGGCATGTAGCAAGCCGCACCTCCAGGTCTTCGATCCTGGTTCCACATTTTCCACCTGGGCGTCAGGTCGAAGCATAGAAATCTCCTCTTCCTCAAAGTGTTCTTCTCCATAGTATAATTGTTTTAAGGTGTTGCAAATAAGCCCGCGCGCACTGTAACTTTAAACTCCATTTCAAAACTGCGCCACCGAAAAACGCACGCGGGCAAGATGCAGACCTCACGCCTAAAATGAAATAACCCACTGCTGAAAGAACGGTGCGCAAGGTCTGCCATAGAGCCTGGATAGGCAGTCAAGCCACACCAGGCGTAATAATCAATACGGCTCTCCGGATTACTCCGGGTCATCGCTCGTTCATTGGTATTTATCTGTTGCCAGCCCTTCTGCGCCAAGTCGCTCGCCGGGTTTTACATCCGCTCGGATGGTTCTCGTGTATCAATGTGTCAAAGAACACAGAAATTGCTTTTGCCTTGCGGCGGGGTTAGTGCCAGCAATCAAACCCCTCACCTATGCGGTGGCTATCTTGGAAGTGCGGCAGGATTCGAACCTGCAACCTGCGCCCGGAAATGCAAGGTCTTTCAACCTCTGTGCTTCTATTTCGCATCCCTGCACCGCTCTACCTTTGAGCTACACACCTCGTGCTGTTATTTGTCCTTTACCTTCTCAACCTTCCACGTCTTGTGCATGGTGGCGATCAGGTCTATATACCCTTTGTATTCCTCCATCTGCTCGGGACTATAGCCTTCGGCCTCGCCAATTATTCGGAAATGCTTCTGCCACTCGGAAATGGTGTAGCGTTTGCAGCCTATTTGAATAACATCCTCACCCCAATAGGATACTGTATGACGAGATGCGCTGATAAATAGCGATTTCGGAACATCGCACCCGTCGCCCAGTTCGCACCCGTCGCCCAGTTTGCACCCGTCGCCCAGTTCGCACCCGTCGCCCAGTTTGATATTGCGCGCCTCAAATTCGGCGGCTAATTCAGAAAGTTCATTGTACTGAAAGGGTGTCCAGCCTTTGCCTGAAACCCAGAGATAAATTGTTTTCATGGTTGGTTATATTTTGTGTTTAAAGTCCGTGGTTGTTAGCCCATATCACGAGTTCGGCAAGCGTTGTCGACCCTGTGCGACGCATAGCGTTTCGTTTGTGTGTTTCGACCGTCAACTGGGAAAGTGATAGTATTTCGGCAATCTTTTCAGTCTTATACCCCTCTTTATAGAGGCGGACAATCTCTTTCTCCCGCATTGTCAGGTTAGTATTAAACTCTGGGTTACAGATTACTTTATAGTATTTGCACTCCCCCACCAGCGGACAAGCAACATTCTCGAAGTTGAACCGGCCGAACTCGTCCATATCGGGTATTTTATCATACATCCCGAAGTTGCAGCGGATGAATCGGTGGGCACACCTGTATTTGAAGTAAGGGGCGTTCGCTTTGCTCTTGTTGTAAATCTCCGACAACGCCTTGAATGCCTTGGGGTAATCCAGTTCAATAACCGAGAACAAAGCATCCGTAAGCTCTTTATCTTCTTCCATGTAGGTGCGCACTCCCTTTTCATCGCGGATCTGCACCTCTCCTTCGGGGGAGTTAAAAAACTCTATGTTAATTAACCTTTGCATGGGTACCTTTGTATGGATAATCTTCTGGAAATAATGCGTCGCCGGATAGTCCCTTTTCAGAGAATTTATTTACGCAGAATGCTATGTTGTCCATGTCAGACTTGCCAGGGCGGCTGTATCCGTTCGCCCAACGCCATATTGTTGTGTTGTCCTTCCCTGTCGCAAGACGAATTTCCGCCCATAACATACTTTTGCGAATCCTTCCAAGTGTAGAAACATATTCTTGGAATGGCAGCCTTGCAGCGCGTTGATTTGCAGTATTCATATTCATATTATTTGTCCAGTATTGCCATGATCCGCCCAATGCAGGCGGCCTGCTCCTCGAGTAGTGCCGTCAAGCGGTCAGTCGATTGAATTACTTCGTTCATATTGCATCGTGCTTTAGTCACCATAGTACATTCCTCGGACACCATAGAAACCTGTCGGCACTTTCAGCAGTTCGGGGCGGTACTCCGTGGCCTTCGGCTGCTCCGTCGGGCGGTTCTCGATCTTCGCGGTCAGCATCGCCAACTTCTCGTTGCGCCAAGCCTTGCGCAGGCACTCCCCGAAACTCTTGCCCGGCTGTACCTTTTTAAGGTACCAGGCGTTCTTCATGATCTTCGATTTGTTGTAAGTTGCTTTCATCGCGTTGTCCGTTTTTATTACCTTATTCAAGGTAAGTCTTCAAATTATCCGACTTTTACCTTGGCGTTGTCCCTTATAAACTGTATATTTGCCTTAACTGTTCGTTTTCACAATGCAAATGTAAGCATATTGAAATTAATTTGCAAGTAATTTGATGATTAATTTATGAGTTTCGGAGAAAGATTGCGGCAAGTAATTGAAGAAAAAGGCATTACACCTTATGAACTTTCCGCTAAGACCAATGTATCTCAGGCGACATTAAGCCGTATTTTCGCAAATTCAACAACAAAGCCCAGTATTAAGACTGTGGAAGTGATTGCAGATTACTTGCAAATATCGCGTGACTGGCTGCTTACGGGCAATGGTGATATGCGCGCTAAATCGAAATCCGATGCGTCACTATCCAACCTTTTAGAGTTAATTTCCAGTCAGCAGGAGACTATCCGCCTTCAAGCCGAAACCATAAAAAACCTGACATCAAAGAACCAATAAATAAGGTAGGAGTAAAACCGAGCTATAAGCGGAGGGTATATGCGCTCGCAATGGGAATAAAGGGGGCTCAAAGCGAGCAAGGGCGCAAGCTCTGATGTTTAACCCTTAAACATTTTGCATCATGCCAAAAATCCGCATCCGGGTTAGGACGCAGGTGCGCACGACCGTCCGAACGACGGTTAAGCCCATCAGCAAATAACCCTGAGAGGGCGGGCGTATCCCGCCCTCTCTAAATTTTACTCCCTACCTTATTTCAAAGAACCAATACCTTCAAAAAGGTACAATCGTCAAATATTCAGTCCCCACGCTTGCGTTTTTCATCTTAAATCGTATATTTGTATCAGCTTTGTGGGTTTCACATTGCAAATATAGAATATAATTCTAAGAATTCGATGATTTTCTTAGAATATTTGCATAAATAATATTTATACGATTTTAAAATAATATTAAGCCTCTGATATCATGACCCTTAAAGAGAGAATCCAAGCGTATTGTCAGTATAAAGGGATTTCTGTTTCGCAATTTGAGAGACAGGCGGGGCTTTCAAATGGATATTTTAAAGAGGGGAGCAAAATGCCTCGCCCTGACAGAATCTCTAAAATTCTAAACAAATTTCCTGACATCAATAGAAACTGGCTCCTATACGAAGAAGAGCCCATGCTCAAAACTACCGACCAACCTGTCAGCCAAGGAGGCGAAGACGTCACGCCAACGAAAGTTGAACTAAATAACCCAAAAACTATGGAGAGATTCTTAGATTCACTACTCCGCCAAAACGAGGAGTTGATTCGGCAAAACGGGGCTTTAATTGACCTGTACCGAGAAGAGAGAGCGAAAAGCAAGGGCGATGTCGCCCAAAAAAAAGAGGCATAGCGGTATTCTAATTAGCCTTATGCCATCTTCATTAGAGCGGAAGCAATATGATAAAATAGAACCACCCAAAATAAGATCCATATAATCGAGCTACACATTTAAAGGAGATTACGGTCTCCTTTAAAAATGACCGGGGCGCCCGCAGACCAAAACATAAAAACTTCGGATTATTTCAATAGCACAAACAAATTTTATACATGATGGATTACTACTTCGAAGAACCAGCTCCCATAAAATATGATTTGCTATTCGAGGAAGTAGCAAGATATGCAGTCAATAATGGAGGCATATCCACAACAGAAATTCAGCGAAAATTTGAAGTTGGATTTAATCGGGCTGGGCGCATTATGATGCAATTAGAGAGTGCTGGCATCGTTGGTCAACAACAGGGTATCAATCCTCGAAAAGTATATTTTGATAATATTACATCGTTAGAAAAATACCTTGCGGCAGGTGATTATCATCGAGCTTCCCTGTCTGCAGAAGAGCAGGAACGACAGAGGATATTGTTTCAACAAGAACAAGAAGAGCGTGAAAAAGCCGAGATCGCCGCGCGTATTAAAGAAAAATATCGCATACGTCAACTTGAAAAAATCGTACGGCAAGAATTGATCGACAGCGGAGAACTATTCGGTGATGAGCCAAAGCGGCCGCCAATTCCCAGGGAAATAGTAGATGCAGTATATAAGCGTGATGGTGGCCGATGCGTATACTGCGGATCCACACAAAACTTACAACTCGATCACATCATACCTTTTTCAAAAGGCGGGGCGACCACATTAGAGAACATGCAGTTGCTTTGCCAAAAATGCAATGTTGAAAAGTCGAATAAAATAGGATAACATAGTCATTTATGGATAATTATGTTAGTAATATATGGACAGCAATAAGTGCCATAGCCACAGCATTAATGGCAATAGCTACATTTGTTACTATATATTACAATGGAAAACGGTGGCGTAAAGAAGATAAAAGACGCGAATACGATGAAAGGCCTCGATTGGTTTACAGCATTTTTTGCCATGAAAACCTTTATTCGATAAAGATAATCAATGCCGGACTGCGAACTGCATACAGTATACAGTGGAGGATAAGTTCCGATTTCGATGATTTATTTTCGAATTATCAAGATATACAGTCAAACCTTCGTAGTAGTGACGTAAGCGGCAATATACATTTATGCCCCAACGAACACTTTTTAATACCGCTTTTCCCTATTAATCTTGTAGAATATTTGGCAAAAGACAAACCTACTAAAATTGAAAAACTATGTACCGTTGTCGATAGTGAAAAATATGATTCGATACAAAATGAGGCTTTGAATGGTACAATTCATTTACGAGGGCAATATAATCGTCAATATCCTATAGATGAAAATTTTGTTATTAAACAATATTTAAGATTAACCTAAGTATCTAAATCTGTCGAAACAGTGGATTGTTCTTTTTTTTGGGGACAATCCATTTTTTTTGCATTTTCTTCAATCTACCTCTTGTTATTAAAATGCCTGCTCCCACCTTTGCCCTGAGAGATTGTTTTTCATGGCAGAAGGGAAGCTGACGATAAAGCAGGAGAAGTTCTGCAACAAGTACCTCGAGTGCGGCAACGCATCCGAGGCGTATCGCTTTGCGTATGAGTGTTCGAAAATGAGCGATGAAACGGTATGGAAAAGATCGAGCGAGCTACTTCAAAACGGGGAGGTTACGGGGAGGGTAAAACAACTTCAAGCCCAATTAGCCGAAAAAGAACTTATCACCAAAGAGGAGCTAATCCGGCTTAATGTATCCATCATTAATGCCGACGTACTCGACTTTGTCGATGCCGACATGGTTGATATGAAAACCGAATATGGCGTACGGCAGGTTCCCTCAATTTCTTTCCAAGACCTAAAATCTCTTCCGCCTGAAAAACGGCGTTTAATCCAGTCCATAAAGATTGACCGTTCAGGTAGCCCCGTCGTGGAATTGATGGACAAAAGCAAGGCGATAGAAACCATCAACCGCATGCTCGGATACAATGCCCCGGAGAAAACTGCCAACACTGACACTAAAGGTAATGACCTTCCGCAGCCGACATTCAATACAGATCGTTTCTTTCAATTAATACAAATGAGCAGGAGCGATGACTGATTATTCCAGTGTAGGTAACTTCTTGTTGAAGGAAGGGTGTTTGGCATTTACGGCTGTAATGTTCGAGGCTGTGAACAAACAACCTTTTCGGATTGCGCCCCATCATCGAATAATATGCCATAAACTCGACCAAGTACTCCGTGGAGAACACCCGACTAATAGGCTCATGTTTAACATTCCTCCGCGACATTCTAAAACAGAGTTAGCCGTCGTGTCTTTCTCTGCGATAGGATTTGCCATCAATCCGCGTTCCGAGTTCATGCATCTTTCGAGTAGCGATCAACTCACTACCCGGAATGTTACGAACATACGGAGGATCATGGAGGATCCCAATTACCGCGCATTCTTCCCAAATGTCGAACTGTCCAACAATGCCAAAGGAAGTATATCCACCTCAAGCGGGGGTGTAATGTATGCGGCTCCCTTTATGGGTCAAATAACAGGGTTTGGATGCGGTAAACTGGGAGCACAAGAATTCAGCGGTGCAATGAGTATTGACGACCCGATGAAGGCTCAGGATAGCTACTCCAGTACTACCAAAGAGCGTATTGGCGAACTGTGGACTTCTACATTCAAGAACCGTCTTAATGACGTTCGTACCCCGGTCATTGTAACAGCTCAAAGGCTCGCTCCAGATGATTTTTGCGGATACTTATTGCAGCTTGAAGGCACGATAGAGGAAGGTGGAGAATGGGATGTTGTCAAATTCCCCGCAATCTTAGATGCAGGGCTACCTACCGAACGTGCACTTTGGGAGGATCGATTCGCGCTTGATAAATTAAAGCGATACCAAGAAGCGGATCCCTTCATATTTGAGACCCAGTACATGCAGAATCCCAAGCCTCTTGAGGGATTAATGTATCGTGAATTCCGAACATACGACGTTATCCCCTACTCCAAAGATTGCACGCATAAGAATTACACCGATACAGCAGATACGGGAAGCGACTATCTATGTTCGATATGTTACGACGAATTACCCGAGGGAAATTATGTGACCGATGTGCTCTACACAAAAAAGCCCATGGAGTATACCGAACCCAAGACGGCCGAAATGCTTGCAAGGAACAGGACGGAATGGGCTAATATTGAAAGCAATAACGGAGGGCGGGGCTTTGCGCGCAATGTAGAACGCATCCTTCGCCAGATGAACATTACCCACACAACGGTTAGTTGCTTTTCCCAGACCGATAATAAGCAGGTACGCATATTTACCAAGTCAGCAGACGTCAACAACATGACATTTTTCCCGACAAATTGGGATAAGAGATGGCCGGAATTCTATCAGGCCATTATGGGATATATGAAGGAAGGGGGCAATGCGCATGACGATGCCCCCGATGCGCTGACCGGATGCTTTGAAAAGCGCAGCACACCGATACAAGACGATGATTTAAGTGATATTAATATTTGGTAAACAATGAACTTTTTAGATCGCCTTTTTACATTTTTCCAAAATAAAACGCTCAATGCATTAGGTGTTGAGCGGGATTTAATGGAGCTTATCAAGGCAAAAGACATCAGTCAGGCGATGTCTTTGATGGAAGACCATGACGCGGAAGCAATGCAGGCAATATACGAGTACAATCCGAAACTTCACGCCATAATGAAGCGTCGAAATAAAACGAGAAAGGGACAGGAAGATTACCGCACGGAGAAATTGCCCCGCACTCGACAGCGTTATATAAATGAGGTAGAATTGTTCTTCCTGCTTGGAAATCCGATAAAATGGAAGGTATCCGACGAATCCGGTGATGCCGATGCATTTTCGGCTTACAAACAATTCCTTCGAGAAATACGATTCGACAGTAAGATGCGACAGGCTAAACGGCTGGCCGGAGCAGAAACCCAAAGTGCAAAGCTGTATCACATTTACAGGGACGAGGCAACGGGGCTTCCTTGGGTGAAAATAGTTGTGCTGTCGAAGTCTAACGGATATACCTTGCGCCCCATGTTCGACCAATATGGTAATATGTTGGCATTCGGGTGTGGGTATTATTTGAAGGAGGGCGCCGGAACAGTAGAGCATTTCGACATTCACACACCCACTTTTATATTCCGGGGAAGAAAAGCCAAAATAGGTTGGGATGTGACCCCAGTGCTTAATCCGACTGGTAAAATTAACATCATTTATTACAAGCAAAATACGGCATGGGATGGATTGCAGCCCCGAATTGATCGGGAAGAAAGTATTGACTCAAAAACCGCAGACACCAACAATTACTTTGCGGATCCAATGTACATTGCCACCGCAGCGGTTATCAAAAATCTTCCCACAGTTGATTCTCCAGGGAAAGGGATTAAGTTGTCAAGCAAAGATGATCGGTTTGAATACCTTAATCCACCTATGTCGTCTGAAACGAGGCAGCAGGAAAAGTCGGATTTAAAAGAATCTATACTTTTCGATACTTTCACTCCGGAGTTCACCCCAGAAAAAATGGTCGGATTGGGGACTTTGTCCGGTGAAGCCATTAAGCGCGCAATGGTTCTCGGATATATCAAGCGTGATAATCGAAAAGAGATATACGACGAACTCGTCGACCGGGAAAAGAACCTAATCTTGGCGATTATGATGAATGTAACTCATATCCATATGAGAGACAAACTCGCCACCCTCAAGATCGAGCATGAATTTTCGGAGCCCTTCAACGAAGACATTACTGCAAGGTGGCAATCCATAGGGAAAGCCTATGCAGATGGAGTGCTTTCACTTGAGGAATCTGTAAAATTAATGGGTGTTGCAGATAATTACCAAGAGGAAATCGAAAGAATTAGGCAAATGAAAGAAGCCTCTGCCACAAGCATCTACGAGGATGCAAAAACAAACCTTTCGACCAAAAAAGACGAGAATTCAAGTATCAATACCCCGACGGAATAAAACTTTTAGAACAATGACGGCTATTATACATCAATTTGATCCGCAAATTTATCCTCGGTTAATTTGGGTGGTAATAGGTGAAAAAAGCGCATCTGCAATAAGCGATAGGTTTGAAAATATAACAGATATGGACGACACATCTGCGGCGGATACGCAGAGTACATACGACATCACAAATAAAAGGGGTGGAGTTCTTATCAGGTTCGCCACAAAGGCGAACGCTCAAAATATCCAGTACGTTTGCCACGAATCTACACATGCGGCTATGGAGATATTCGATTATATCGGTGGACGCATTGATTGCAGTAACCAAGAGCCATTCTGTTATTTGGTCGGCTGGATATCTGAATGCATAAAAGAGGCTTTGAATTACCGTACAAAAAAAAGTATAAATTTCCATCCTGCCCATTGTTATTAAAATGCCCGTCGAAATCTTTGCAACAGAGATTAATTAAAATAATATGAAAGAAAAACTTTTAGCACTGCTCCAAACCAAATTTACGGGGGTGGACAATGCGATCCTCGACCGAATCGCAACGAAAAAGTCGGAGAATGTAACGGACGAAGCACAATTACCTACCATAGCAGAGGGGATTGGCTTTCAGGACGTGTTAACCAGCTACGGCGACTACCGTGCAGGGGATGCGCAGCAGACCGCAGTCAAGAACTACGAGAAGCGGCATAACCTCAAAGACGGGAAGCCTATCGAGCAACCTGCCACAGGGGAGCGGCAGGCGAATACTCCTCCCAGTAGCGAAGAGCCCGAATGGTTCAAAGTCTACAAACGCCAGCAGGAAGAGCGTGAAAATGCTGTAAAAGCAAAGTACGATGCCTTGGAAGCAGCGCGTGTAAAGGCCGAACGGGACACACTTCTTCGCTCAGCAGCCAAAGCGGCAAACGTCAATGAATCAGCGTTAGACGACATCCTCGCGCTCGCTTCTGCGATGAACGAGGAAAAGCCGGACGAAACGAAGATCAAAGAAAAGTTCGCGGCTATACAAACGCGATTCGTTGCCGCAGGGCTTGAGGGGCAGGAAACGGCATTCCCCCTCTCCACATCTGAGGCTCAAAGCAAAGAAGAGGCCAAAATGTGGGCTGAAAATCTGCCGGATGCAAAATAAAAACAATAACAAACATGGCTATTAAATTCGAAAAGACACAAGTTAAGGGCGGGTTCCCGGTATTCTGGCGCGGAGAGCGCGAAGTGCTGCCAGGTGATTTCGCCGTGAAGGGCACCTATCCGGAAGGCACGATACTCAAAGAGGGAACGCCTATCAAACTCGATTTCGAGAACATGGAGTGCACCATCTGCAAATCGGCACGAATCGTAGAGGGCGGTACCACAACCAAACCGCGTGTCATCAAGGGCTCTATGTTCCAGATCAACGATGCCGTCAAAGTAGGCGCTTCCTCCGGCACCATCAAGAGCATTAGCACCGCCAACGAATCATACGACGAAATCACATTAAGCGCAGCAATGACAGAAGCAGTAGCAGGCGCTGATCTGCTCGGAGGGGATGAAATTCCGGACGCCGTCATCGAAACGACAAAGGAATACACCAAGGCCAATGGATTTCCGACTGTCTCGGCAGCTTATGGGGCGCGAATCCTCAAGGATGTAGCATACCCCGTCCCCGAGACTTGGCTGCAAGGCTACAGTATGAAAAACAACCCTGAAATCAAGTACATCAGACAGTAAAAGACAGGTAAACAATGAGCGAAGTATATTATTCTTCTATTTTCAGCGAGCTGACCAAGCAGGTGCAAGCTCGCATCGACGCAGCATCTGAACTGCGCAAGCGCTTGTTCGACCAAAATGTCTACGAGCGTTTTTTGGAGTGGGATACTCCCACGGTAGGGTTCAATTTCGAAGAGATCATCGGATCGTATAATCTGAGCGTAGCTGCCGCCACCTTGGATTCGAAAGGCAAGGAACCCATTATGGGAACTGAAGGCCTGGCTACAATAGCCAAGAAAGTCCTCATTCACCAAATGACCCTACCGATGCCCATTGAAGACTATCGGAAGGTACTTCAGCTGCTGGATTCACGCATGATCTCAGATCAGGCAAAGAAACAGCAGCTCGTAAACCTCATGTGGGGCGGCGTTGAACGGGTCGTGGAATCCGTACAGGCCAAAATAGACATCATCTTCCTGGGTGCCCTCTCGAACAAAGGGGTATTTTCATTCACTCAGGAAAACAACCCCGAAGGAGGTGTGCGAGGCAATATCGACTATGGCATGCCGCAAGAAAACATCGCCACAGCAGATACACAGTGGACGGAGGGCAACATCGACACGGTCGATGTATTCGAGGATATCCAAGGCGTTGTCGATGCAGCTCAGGAGAAGGTGACCTTCGACCGCATCCTTCTGGATCAAAAGCGGCTTTCGTACATCCTGCGCAGCAAGAAGATGAAGCAGGTTATTTTCGGCACGGACAAATCATCGTCGCCACTTCTGCTGGCCAACCTAAACGAGTTTATGCGATCGAACGGGTTGCCCGTATTCGAGGTGATCCGACGGATGACGCGCATTCAGGACAATGGCAAGATCCGCGAATACAAACCGTGGAATGACAAGAGCCTCGTATTCGTGCCGGAGGGTCGTCTCGGCGTCATCAAAAACGCTTACGCGGATAACGAACTTCGCCCCGAGCCGGGAGTTGCCTACTCCAACTACGGACGCATCCGCATCTCGCAGTGGGGCAAAGGCGAGACGGACAACTCGAACGGCGTGGAGTTTACGAAAGCACAATCTATTTCGCTGCCCGTCATTACCGAGATCAACGGTATTTACTCGCTGAGTGTAGAATCGTAGAAGTGCATGACGGTCGCAGAATGCATACATCAGGAGTTCAGCATGGTCGGAACCATCTCCGACTATGGCGTTCGCCGCTTCGCCAGGGAATGGGGTTACGATCCCAACTCCCTGGCGGGTAGCGACCATCAGCAACAACTAATCGCCAAGCGCGTATCCGAATTCATCGACAGCCTGATAATGCACCCTCTGTCGGTAAGCGAAAACGGGCATTCGGTGTCCTGGTCTGAAAGCGCCATGAAGCAACGGGCACAACTGATGCTTCGGCAATATGGCATCACGCCCGGCGAAGAATTGAGCAGCTCTATTGGCCTGTCCTCGATAAAGGATGCTTCGAACTTGTGGTAATATGTATTTCGCGCCCCACATACTCTATTTGAGGATCGATCCTCCCAAACAATACGACGAACTGGGACGTCCGATAGCTATGTCCGAAAATGATGCATGGCAGGAAATAGGTGATTGTCGTTGCGACGACGACACAACCGTCCGCCTTGTATCAGAGAACGGGGAGGTGCGCCAATCGAAATACCACATCGTCTACGAAGGGAGAGGAGTACCCAAAGGAGGTTACGTGAAATGCATTGACAAGGCGACCGGCACAGTACGGGGCGAAGGCTCTGTGGCAATAGCCAAGGTAAACAACTATTTCAACGCTTCAGACCTTTGGATATGATTACAACGGGAGACGCGCGCAACATACTGTTCTCGGCGTGTAAGGGGGTTGGGATAAAGGACATGCACACTTCATGGGCTATCCCCGAGGGGAAAGTCAATAGAGAGCGTATCGTCGTCATCACACCACCCGAGCAGACGTCGGACACGTATTGGGAAAATTGCTTTGTTGCTGTAAACCTGTGCGTCCCCGACATCAAGGGAGAAGCGAACCTAAAACGGCTGGACGAACTCGAACGGGCAGCCAAGGCGAGGTTCAAAGAATGGACATACGGTACTTACGACGGATCCGCATACAGGTACAGGTATGAGAATATCGGCCGCGAAGAAGATGTAAACCTCGGATGCCACTATATCTACATCAGAGTACTATTCAGAGTATTAAACATTAAAAACAACTAAAACAATGGCAAAAGTAATAGCAGTAGGAATCAAGAAGCTGTATTATGCAGACCCCGCGAAGGTCACAGGAGATCTTACGGGTACCCTTCTGGCAACCATCATTAAAGATGTCAGCACGAAACAGGTGGAGAACATCCACCAAGACACATGGAGCATCGAAGAGGAGGAGCCGTCTACGACGGAGTACAGGAATCAACTCACCAATGGCGTATATCGCCAAGACACCGAAATGGGTAACATTCAGATGTCGTTTACCATCGGGCAATACGACTATGAAACCAAGGCGGCTTTCATGGGCGGCACGGGGTCGGAGACGTCATGGAAACGTGCGCGAGGCGTCACGCGCATTGAAAAATGCATGATCGCCCTGACGGAAGACAACCAGTATTGCGTCTTTCCGAAGGCCTCGGTTATCGCCCGTAACACCAATAATGAGGGAGCCGTAGGTATCGGTGTAGCAGCTGCTGCCCTGGAACCAGACAACACGGCGGTCTCGTCGGAATATTGGTTCGATTCTTCGGAGGTGGACGTCGAATAAAAACCTCCAAGCCATCAGCAGTCCAGGGGTGGGAGGCGTGTGCCCCTCACCCCTATTTCTTAAAATCAATCTTATGAAATTGGAGTTTATCAGTATCCGCATAGCATCGAAGGGATACACTGTATACAAGATGTCCCCCATGACGGCAACGCGCATCATGACGGCGCGGGATGTCAACAAAGATCCGGACGAGAGTAAGGCATGTATATCGGCGATGGCGCATAGTATAGCCTTGGCGGTTGTCGGCAGCCGCAACATATTCGCGGGTGTCAGGGTGTGGTTTTTACGCCGCAGATTCATGAAGCGGGGCACATTCAACGAGTTGTTCGACTGTTATCAGAAAATACTGCTGATGATACCCCTTGAGGATATTGCCTCGGTTGCAGCCGTAATGGAGGGATTGTCCGCAACAATATCCAAAGACCATGAGTAAATCGGCGGATATTGTCGCCAGGTCATTGCTGAATACGCATCATGCGTCGGTAAAGCTCGGGGTGCTGAAATTCCGGGTATACCAACCGTTCGTGAAGGATTTGGCAAGGGCATTCGCCGGAGGGAAAATAGACGTTTCAATCTCTGGAAGGCAAAAATATTCCATGGAAACAATATCCAAGCTGCTTTTTCGGCGCTCATGGTGCCAAAAACTATTCCTGTGGTACGCCAAGCGGTATGCCACCTGTGAAGAGATTTCCGCCGCGACCATGAAAATAGCCGACATCGTATCGGGCAAAGACTTGTTCGATTCGGTGAAGATCGACAAAACACGCCGGAAAACAGTGTCTGAAACCGTCGGGAATAATACGATAACGGGCATTATTGCAACGATGATGGATCAATTGAACATCTCCTACAACGAAGCCTTCCAAGGCATAAACTACCCTACCATGCTACTCATGATGACCGACAAGGTGCGCACGCTCGTAGGGGACGAGGAAAAAATAGTGCGGGGATCGGGCGCCGATATGGCCCGGAGAAGAAACAATAAGAAAAGAGGCAATAAAGAGCAGCAATGAGCGCATTATCATTCAAAATAAACGCGGAAACCGATAAACTCAAGAGTTTTATTGCCATGCTTGAGCGGTTGCGGCAGGTACTGGCCGAAATCCCGGACAGTACAAAGGAATTCGACGTCATAAACCGTAAAATTGGCGTGATGGAGGCGCGTGTCGAGCAGACAATGCGCAAGATCGCCCAGATGGAGCAGCAGGCAATGGATGCGGCGTCCAAGGCTACTGCCTCGGCCACGACTGGAACTGCTGGCGGCAGCTCTACGCCAGGAACAGCGGCTACCCAGGCCGAAACTGCGGCATATCATGAACTTATTGAAGAGCTTAGAGCAGTCAATGCCTCAAAACGGGAGAATGTCGCATTAATATCCCAATACGAAGCGCAGATAAAACGGCTTAAATCAAAAATCATCGATCTTAACAAAACAGAAAGCAGCGGCATAAAACTCACTCAAGACCAAAAAGCAAGCCGTCTTAATGCCTCCGTTTCGATTGAAGAGTATAAGCAAGCCCTATCCCGCGCAAGACAAGAACTCGCCAACCAAATCAAATTAGAGCAGGTTGCCAGAGGGTCTATTGACGAGGTGTCGCAGGCTCTGGGCAGAATGCGGACTATCTACCGCTCTCTGAATGAAAGCGAACGCGGTAGCAACTGGGGACAAAACCTACTTAAAAATATAGAAGGCCTTGACGCAAAAGTTAAAGAACTGGATGCGTCAATGGGCGTCCATACTCGCAATGTCGGCAATTACGCCTCTGGATTCAATATGCTGGGATTCCAAATTCAGCAAGTTGCCCGCGAGTTGCCGTCGCTGGCATATGGCCCGCAAATATTCTTTTCCGCCATATCCAACAACCTGCCGATGCTGGCCGATGAAATAGCACGGGCGAAGAAATCGGTTGATGAATTGAAGAAAGCCGGGCAAACCTTCACGCCCGTATGGAAACAGATTGCATCGTCGATCTTCTCCTGGCAAACCCTGCTTGTGGCCGGCGTAACCGTGTTTACCCTTTACGGCAAGGAGATAACCAACTGGGTAGCGTCGCTGTTCAAAGGTAAAACGACGATAGACGCCTCTGCCGCTGCACTCGAACGCTTTAATTCCGCTATGGCTCAAGGTTCGGTGTCGGCTCAATCCGAATTAACCAAATTGAACCTGCTGTATAGGGCTGCGACAGACCTTTCCAGGCCCTATGAAGAAAGAGCCGAAGCGGTCAAAAAACTGCAAGACATATACCCCGCTTACTTCGGCAATATGGCTGCGGAACAGGTTATGGTCGGAAATGCTGTCGGTGCTTATGAAAACCTGCGCGATGCAATTATCGAGGTCGCAGAGGCGAAGGCTGCCCAAGAACTTATTACAGAGGACAAAAAGAGTATAGCACGCATCAAAAAAACAGGGAATGCCTATACCAATTATTCTAATGCACTGAAAGAGTACAGAAAAGAATATGATAAGGCAATACAGACATACATGGATTTGGGTCAGGGTGGCCAAAGCGCTATTTGGGGTGCTAAAACTTTTGCAGAGGCTAAAACAAACATAACCCAATTCCGGAAAGAATTTATTAGCGCACTATCGAAGCTTGGTGAGGAAGGGAATACTATATGGAAGCGCATTAATGAAGATTATGAAGGTGATGTCGATGCATTTATTGCGGCGATAAATGCCGGCATCGAAAAATTGTCCCCCGCAGCAGAAAAGCTGTACACCGCCTTAACGCCGGATGAACTTAATGCAAAGGCGGAAAAAGCCCGCCAAGAGGCCGAAAACGCAGCAAAAAAAGCCGCATCCGATCAAGAGCGCAATCTAAAGGAGCTCACCAAGCAATTGCAAAAGCTCCGGGATGATGCATTGCAGGCCGAAGTAGATTCTATGAAGGAGGGCACGGCCAAGAAACTCGCGCAAATAGACCTTGACTACCAGAAACGCGCCCGTGCCATACAGGAGGCAGAGGAGCGCATCAGGGAGTTGCAAGGTGGGGAATTGACCAAGGGGCAGCAAGCCCAAATAAAAGCCTTGAACGATGCCAATAATGCCCAGCGTACTGAAGAACGGGCAAGCGTTTCTTCTATTTCGATAAGCCCCGAAGGGTTGGCATCTACAATCAATAAGAATATACAATCTTGGGACGAGTATTTGAAAGCGTATGGAACCTTCCGGGAAAAACTACAAGCTACAAAAGACATTTACGACCGTAAGATCGAAAATGCTGGCAGCATTGGAGAGCGGAAGGCACTTGAAGCCGAGCGAGATGCAGCAGTAGCAGAAATTGAAGTACAAGCCGGGCAATGGGTACGAGAATTGACAGGCAAGACCATGGATGAATTATCCGCCCTGAAAGCAGAGCTGGAGGCATCGCTACAAGCACTGGAATCCGAATATAATGCCCTCGATTCATCAGATAGTGCCCAAGGACAGAAATTGCGCGGTGAGATCAATCAGACGCAAGCAAAAATTAATGCAGTAGATAAAGCTGCTTCGAGTACAAAATTAGCCCCCAAAGATAATGCGATCAAGAAATGGCAGCGATTAGAGAGGACACTCGGTGATATTGCAGATGGATTCGAGGGTATTGGTGATGCCGTTGGGGGCACTACCGGCGAAGTCATTAGTGCGGCGGGCGAAATTGCAACTAATGCAGCCAGTATGATTAGCAGCATTGTTACTCTTACTGAATCGTCGGCGGCAGCTATTACAACGACATCAACAACCGCCACCAGTGCGATCAAAGCTGTTGAGCGAGCATCCGTTATTCTTGCTATCATTCAAGCGGTATTGACAATAGCAACTAAAATAGCCAGCCTATTTAATAATGATGATGAAAAACAAGCGGAAATAGACCGACTGCAAGGTAGAATTGAGCAACTGCAATGGGAATTGGATAATGCCAATGCAATTCGGCTCCAAGAAAATTCTTTTAATGCTATTCAGAAGGTAAAAGACGCTTATAATGATGCGACGAAAGCGATATTGAGCGCATACGGAAAACTAAGCCCCTTCGGGGAAGCCATCGTTAAGCGAATCAACGCGGCTAAAATAGAAGAAAAGGCAATCAAAAGTATAGCAGATGCCTATTCAAACCTTAAATATACAGACAGCAATCTTCTGGGGGAAAATAAGTTTAGTAATACCCGAGATAAACTTAACAATCTTGCAGAACAGCAGTTGTTGCTTCAAAAGCAGATTAATGCAGAGAAAGGCAAGAAAAAAACGGACAAATCAAAGATAAAAGAATGGGAACGTCAAATTCAAGAACTTGGAGAAGAAGCTGCTGAAGTAATAAATGAGGTTGTAGAAACTATTATCGGCGGCACGGCAGAAGATATTGCAAAAGAACTTGGCGATGCCTTCATAGAAGCGTTTTTAGAAGGTGAGGACGCCGCTAAGGCCTGGGGTGAAAAGGTAGACGAAATTGTTGCTGACATCATGAAACAAATGTTAGTCAGCAAATTTGTTGAAGAACGTATCGGAGATATTTTTGACCAGTATAAATCCAAATGGTTCAAGGATGGAGTTTTTGTCGGGATTGACGGTGTGATTGATTCCATGGGAAACTTTGCCGACGATCTCAACAAAGTTGGAGAGGAATTTCAAGCTATTTGGGACAGCCTTCCCGCTGAAACAAAAGAATTACTTGGGAATGCTGGCGCAGCTCGTCAGGAAGCCACGGAAAGAGGCTTTCAAACAATGTCGCAAGATACGGGTGATGAATTAAACGGTCGTTTCACCGACATTCAAGGCAAAATAACCGACATCCGCGGCTATGTAATGGCGCAGACGCAATCAATAATTGGTCTTTTGACATCTATGGCCAATATTGAAACAGCCATGTACGCAAGCGTACAGGTAAATAATGAGCTGCTCCGATATGCTGTGATGACCTACATGGAAATTGTGGAAATAAACGGCAATACAGCAGCCATGAGAGTTGCCTTACAAGGCATCCAAGAAGATATTGCGGCGATTAAACGTAACACGAGTGAATTGTAACCATGAAGATTGAAAAAGACATATCAGACCTAAGCAAGTTCATCGACGGCATTCAAGGTGAGGTCGTGGATTTCATGGATGAGAAGGCGCGAGAGGCCGTAAAACTCCAACAGGTCGAAGCCAATTATCGGAACCATACATGGAATCTTCGCAGTTCCCTCGGATATGTTGTAACCTACGACGGCAAGGAGAAGCGGCGGTACATAAGCGGAATGAATTACGGTGATGAAGCTGCTGAGGCGATCAAAAAGTGGCTCGATGAAGTCAACAAGTCGGGAACCAGCATTGTATTTGCCGATGGCATGTTTTACGCTTCTTTCGTCAGCTCAAAAGGCTACGATGTCCTGGACACCGCACAATCTTATTTAGTCAAAGCATTAAACGGAAGAGAATGAAAAGGGATTTACTCATAAACGGCTACGATGCCTATGCAATGGGTATCGCAATGGGATCGGGTTTCATTGCAAGTCTAAGAGCACCGGCAAGCCTCAAAGATTTTGTAGAGAATGACGACCCAAAAAAGGACGGCAAGCAGGTAATTTACCCCGAAGAACCGAAAGTTGCCGCCCGCGATCTGACGCTGACATTCGTGATCTTCGGCGATACGCTCACAGAGCACACGTTGAACTACAACAGTTTTATAGAACTACTAAAAAGAGGCAAAATGGACATCAGCGTACCTTTAATATCTGCGGATATTTACCACTTGACTTACATAGGTAATTCCGGCAGCTACATGATGTCCGCAGACCTTACCACCTCACAACTGACAGTAAAATTCAATGAACCCAACCCAGCAAACAGGGTCGCAAAAACAGAAAATATATGACAACCCAACACAATAAGAGTGTAGATGCCATACGGGCGATGGCACTACAAACGGGCGCTTGTAAAAAGATAAACCGCGTCCAAGACTTCCCCAAGCTAATCAAACTGATGTTTACCCCACAAGGGATCGAGTTCTGCCAGGATCACAACTTCCCCGCAGTCGAAGTGTTCAGGGAAAACCGAAGCAATCTTCAAGGATTGGAAGTATATGTCGACGCTGGCGACATCACGCTAAAGGGCAAAGAATATGTATGCCTGGTCGGTGATACGAAGGCCACTATCGAGGCTTCCGGGGCTAAATTCACACATACAATCATATTGATGCACGGCGCACGAGCCCAGATCAATGCAAAAGACTATGCCGTGCTGAATATCGTAAATATCAGCGGGGAGTATTCGGTAAATAAGGATGGAACTGTCGTTGTATTGTAAAATTTAAGGGGTTGCTAACAATATTGCAAGCATCCCCTTAAATATTTTACCAACTCTTTTCTACATCACTTTGACTGGCTGCATACTTAATTAAATACGAAGTTCTTCCTTGAGTAACTCGGACATAATATTTGTTTGGTCGAACATACCAGATATCCCCACCCGTACTTAAAAGTTTGCATCGGTCCATTAATGAACTGTTTATTTCTATCATTTTATTCGTATAAGTACCAATCTCTTCTGTTACCGCCAATATGCGTTTTAGAGTACGTGAGTATGCGTAGGTAATATAATAAATCCCATTCCCTGGTTGATACTTAATTAATGAAACATCGCTATCTATATTAGATGTATCCATACTAATTGGCTCTTCTTTGTGATAGCTGGAAATATCATTTATATTTGTAGCTTGTTCAAAATTCAGATACGGATCTATTACATAATTATTTACAGACTCAACATTTACAGTACAAGATGTGGATGCTCCCTTATAATTAATTGTTAATTGAGTCGTTCCAACATGAAGCGCAGATACCCTGCGTCCATAGCTTTGTACTACGAAGTCGTCTTCGGATTTAATATCGCAATCCGAAATATCAATATCAGTATTCACCAATTCTAATTGCACCTCTTCATTAACAATTAGATTATAATTTGTTTCTTTTAGTTCTAATTTAGGGGTAGAATCGTCGCCTTTGCTGCAACTAAAAAGCGACATTGCAGCAACAAATACAAATAGAATAGGTATTCTTTTCATATCAATAAAAATATTATTGGGTTAGTAACCCAAATTTACAATTTCACATTGGAATATCCAAAAAAAGCGAGGAGTGGTAAAAACCACTCGTCGCCTTTGTGTTTATAGGCTTGTAGTACCTTTATTCTCCCTCTTTTATACATTCGACGGCTACCCCAATTTGTCGCATACTATTAGCGCATTTATTCGCGGTATCCGTAAATTCTTTTAATGCCTTTATTGTATTAAATACATATATCTGGCCTTTATCGCGAACGAAGGCAACAAAGTCTTCTTTCTCCGCAAATAGTTCAACAACATCTACCCCGAGAGCGTCGGCAACTTTTTCAAGCGTACCGATTGTCGTATTTCCTGCAATAGCCTTTGCAAGCCCAACGGCCGTTATTCCAATTTTTTCTGCTAATTCTTTTTGAGTTATGCCTTTATCTCGGCAAATCTCTTTGATCCTAAATTTTGCCATAAACAATAAGTTTAATTTCCACACCAGTTGCAAAGATAGAATAATTTGCCATAAAATTATATAAACCAGATAAAAAATAATAATAAGTGTAATTTTCATACTTAAACATTTGGCAAATATTATAATTATTGTTATGTTTGCATTGAGAATAAAAAACAATAACTATAATAAATCATGAAAGCAACCTACAACAAAACGAAGATCATGCGCAATGCTTGGTATCTGAAAAAGGTGCAGCCGTCTATGTCGTTCTCAGCCAGCCTCAAGAAGGCTTGGCGCAACGAGAAGTTGGCGATGATGACAAGGCGTGTCGAGAACCGACCGATGGAGCAGCCGAAGGCCGCCGAATACCGCCCGCAGCTACTGGCAGTTCCTGCGGACTACTACGGAAACAGCAGAACGTACTACGGCGACTAACTCAAATAAAATACGACCATGAACGACATAATTGAATCAGCGGATCGTCTTGCAACCTTACTCGCAGAGCAAAACGCTTGTATAGAACGCATATTGGCAATACTGGACAAATAATCACAATTTAAATATCAATGCCTATGAAAACACCATCACTTCCGGGGACACCCGACTATCAACAACTCTACAACGAGGCCATGCAGTACAAGAAGGCTTATTTTGACCTTCTCGACCGTTACTGCGATATGGTTGACAAACACATCGCGGAAACTGACCGTGAGATCGCAGCATTTACTTCCACCTCACTCAAACGCCCTGTCGACCCCTTCATCCTTATGAAAATGGGCGGCAACTCTGATGTCGCACAATGTAAATAGCCGAGCCATGAAGAAAAAGAATTCAGAACCCGACTACAAAGCATTGTATGCACATGCTATGTTGCGGCTTAACGATTCCATGCGTGAAACGCTCCAACTGCGAAAGTACATCCACGCTCTTGAAACGGATGCGCTGAATGCTTATTTAAACAAGTCCAAGTATTTCCAATCGGCAACAACCAAATACTGTTAGTCATGAACAATCTGCAAATATTCAATAACGAGAGGTTCGGGCGCGTACGTATTATTATGTCCGACGAAAATAAGCCTATGTTTCTTGCGAATGATGTAGCGAGATCATTAGGATATATAGAATATCAAAAGGCAATACGCACCCATTGCAAAGGGGTGTCCGAAATGGACACCCCTACCGATGGCGGCATTCAAAGGGTGAAATACATCCCCGAATCCGACGTTTACCGTCTTGTCATGCGGTCGAAGCTCCCGCAGGCCGAACAGTTCCAGGACTGGGTATGCGATGAAGTTCTCCCCGCGATCCGCAAGACTGGCGGATATATGTCAGCCAAAGAGACGGATACGCCCGAAATGATAATGGCACGTGCCGTGCTGGTAGCCAATGACACTATAGCCCGCCAGAAGCAACAGTTGGAGCAGGCACACAAGCAGGTCGCAGCGCTCGCCCCGAAAGCCGAACTAATGGATAAAGTACTGGACACAGACCAGAAGATCGACGTCGGGCAGGCGGCAAAGATTTTGAACCTTCCCTTCGGCCGCAACACGCTCTTTCAACGGCTCCGTGAACGCGGCATATTCTTCTGCAATCGCAATGAGCCTAAGCAAGAGTATATTAACCGTGGTTATTTCGAGTTAAAGGAGAAGTTAATAGATCGCAACAACCACGAATCGTTCACGGTTATAAAAGTCCTCGTGACGCAGAAAGGGTTGGATTTCCTCGCAAGACAATTCGAAGTAGTCCAAACGCCAAAGAAGATGGCACCGATAAAGTAACCCCCGTATACCACTATTTCCACACCACGTTGGGGGCGCCTCGCAGAAATGCGGGGCGTTTTTATTCCCTTCCTTCCAACCTCACTACAAAGTGTAGTTAACTACATCCTAACGGTGTAGTGTAGGAGGGTAAAAAAGTCAGAGAAAAATTTGCATTTTGCTAATACGTGCATTATATTTGCAGCACGAATAAGATATAGACGTACGGGTCTATCCGTATAATGTGTAAATGAAAACAACTGTATAGAGCCCTAAATAGTTATTTTAGGGCTCAATTTTTTTAGCTACTAACTACACTAAATTTATGGCTGCAAATAAATTTTTCCAGCAAGAGCTTTTTAAATTCTCCATTTTCCCAAAATATCAAAGTTGCATTGATGATTTGGCTACAAATCTTGCCGACCCAGAGGAGTGGGACTTTTCAGATGACAAGAGAAAAAGTCACTCTATACTGAAAAATTATTTAGAACACATCTTCCGAAAATTGAGAGCAGAAAACAAAATCTGCTTTACAGCCAATAACGAGTATTGCTGCTTCAATACTGGGCTTGTCACTAAAAACCTGGAAGAAATATTTGCCTTCTTCTTCAAAAATAAAAATCAAGGTGAAGGAGTTCCGCCCTATGTTTTTAAATGTTTTTGCAAAAAAAGCGATGGTGCATTATTGCGAACATTTAAATCATCTTTGCCCAAGATAGCAGATTTTTTTCAAAAACCCGAAGACTTACTTTTTAATCCCAACTGCGAACTTATTCCCGATATAGATCATATCATCCAAGATAACCTAAGTCGTTTCCCAGCTGCTATGCAAGGGAGTGGTGATGCTGAAATTCGTCGCCGGTTGGAAGGGGCTATTGATGAAGCTCGTAAAAAAGTGAGAACGAACTATAAAACTGCGGTGCCCCAATTCTATGGCAATAGGATTCAACTATTGTTGCCACTATGTTTAACACCCAACTCCCCCAATCCTGATTTAGCATTGGTTGTACATAAAATTGAAAATAACACATATACCGCACGCACATGTCTGACGCTTAAAATGGCTTATAATAATGCCCGATTAATTGTTAAGCCTCAGAGCACATGGTTAAAACCGTAAAATCATACGTAATTTAATACTGCCATTGTATTATGACTAAAGTAGGGAGAAATCCCTGCTTTTTTATTGATATTTTTACAGCTCCCCATTGTTATTAAAATGCACAGTCACACATTTGCACAGAGGCTTGAGGAATCGCCGAGCCCTTGATGCAAATGATTATTTACTCTCCGACAGGAACAGAAATATTGGACGCGCCAGTCACCAAAGAGGCTATCATCAAATATGTCCTCATGGGAGACTACTATATCGAGCTGCCCTTTAATCTCCTTGAACCAACGACATTTGCTCGTGGTTCCTACATCACATATAAAGGCCGCAAGTTCGAGATTATGTCCACGGTGCGCCCGGAGTTCGACAATAAGACCGGCGGCTATAAATATACGCTCAAATTCGAGGCTCAGCAAAACCACATGAAGCGTTTCGTGTGCTTCTGGCTGGGTGGGGACAATCCCGAAGCCGTATTTCACAACACCACAGACCTCGAATCCTTCGCGGCGTTGATCGTCGCCAACATGAACAAGCAGCTCGGAGGCGAAAACTGGCAGGTAGGCACAATCACCGTTGACAATCCTAAAGCTACGAAGCTTGTATCGTTCAATGGCGATAAGTGCTGGGACATCCTCAATACGATTGCCGAGACCTTTGAGACGGAATGGTGGACAGAGGAAAACGGCGACCTCATATCGTTATGCTTTGGCAAACTGGACTTCGGATCTCCCGAAGAGTTCAGACAGGGGAATGTAGTGAAAAACATTCCCGCAAAGAAAGGGGATGATTCGAGCTACGGCACCCGGTTCTACGTCTTTGGCTCTACTCGCAATCTCACAAGCGACTATGGGCAAGCTCCGCAAGGAGGTGAAACGAATCATGTATCTGAAATTCGGCTTCGCCTGCCGGACGGACAGCGGTATATCGACGCAATACCTGGTCTTTCGGGAAGCGACATTGTGGAGCAGGTCGTGTTCTTCGATGACATATACCCCAAGAATACGGAGACTGTCACCAGCATTGAGACCGTAGACCGGGAGATCATCGAAGGGCAAACGGATAAGGCGTATGTCATGTACTGCAAAGACACGCCGTTCCGGCCTTCGGACATGATTAAAGGCGAAACCCTAGGTGCTACCTTCACGAGCGGCAGTCTTATGGGGCGGGATTTTGAGCTAAGTATAAACTACAAACCAGAGACGTGGAAACCGGAGGATGGATTTGATAAGAAGTTCGAGATCATCGCGCAAGTAGAATCATCCGGTGAAAGCCAACTTATCATCCCCAACGAAAGCCTGCATCCCGAGCCTGGAGATACGTTTGTCATAACAGGCGTAAAACTACCTAAAGAAAGGATCGAGGAGGCTGAAAAGGAGCTCTTGAAGGCCGGGGAATCATATGCCGCGAAACACAGCAGCGACACGGACGTATACGACTGCGAAACTAATCCCGTATACTGCCAAGAAAACAAGAAGAATTACGATGCCGGGCAAGCGGTTCGCCTTGTGGATCCACGCTTCGGAGAAAGCGGCCGATTATCACGCATCCAGGGATACGAAAAAAAACTATATAACGAATATATCGCCACATATACGGTAGGCGACAATACGGCATATTCTCGTATCGGCAACATAGAATCGGAGGTGAAGGCAAACCTGTACGCACAGCGCATAGGCGTTACCGAATCGGGAGCCTCAATCTACCTTATCACCCGCTACGATTCCACTGCCGCCGCAGACTACAATGCCTATTCCGCCAAGCGTGCACTATGGGAATTCGCTAACAAACAGTTCCCGGACACATTCAAAGGTAAAATGACCTTTGACGACGGTGCCCAGTTCGGGGGGTTCGCATCCGGCATGACTGGCTTTGGCGGCATAATCGACAAGAAAGGGAACGCAGAGATGCAGAGCCTGAAACTTCGGGGATTCCTGGAGGTGCCGGAACTCCGCTACAACCGTGTCGAAATATCCATGGGCGATACGTGGTATGCTCCAAGTGCCGGGATCATCGAAAGCGTCGACACCACGGCCCAAACCATCACCCTCAAGCTCGAAGAAGGCGAGATCGGAAGTCCTCGGGTCGGGGATATATGTATGGGCATCTTCCACAATTTGAACACTTCGGAGAATGCAACCGCGGATTATGACGACGGCCGTGGCAACAGGCGCTTTGCCGGGTTCGCTACCTGCTATTTCCGCATCACCGAAGAGCTGGACACTGCAACTTACAAGACATTCAAGTATCAACTACGCCCGGTATCGGGAGCTTACCCCACCCAATATCATCCGGCGGCGTCGATGACCTTCGTGGGCTATGGCTCCTTCTCGAATGAGGATCGGCAGACCTCCCGCTACGAAACTCGGACATACCAGCGTTATTTAACGGGAGTTTCCGATTGGGAGTTCACTGCGTCCAATATCGCCGCGCAATATGGCGACCTGTCAAACCTGTCCATATTCGGAATAGAGATGAGGGGGTATTCGGCATACCTGAACAACATCTATATGTCGGGCGTCATCCAGCAATTCACGCCCGGCGGCGAAGAGGTGCCCACGATCATAGACCGCGGAGTGTGGAGCGCCACGGAAACATACAACCGCAACGACGACGTATATTGGAACAACGGGCACTGGCGCTGTCTGGTCGACGGCACCAAGACCGAGCCCGGCAAGGATGCCGAGGAGTGGGTATACTTAGGCGGATACGGGATGCTCGAAACGGTCAGCATATTCAAAAAATCGGAGAGCGAACCGGCGAAACCTACGGAGCTTAAAATACCGCCCGAAGGTTGGACTACGGAGACGCTCCCGATGTCGGATCAACGTCCTACATGGATGTGTACCGGCACCGTTGTCGACGGGGAGGTCAAATCATGGTCTGCCCCTCAGCGCGTATCGGGCGAACCGGGAAACTGGACATCCTATGTATTTAAAAATAGCGATACGGAGCCAGCAAAGCCGACATCCTCCGACCCCATTCCGTCCGGATGGAATGACGCGCCCACTGGTGTCGGTATATGGTGGATGTCCAAGGCTACGATAGACGCATCGACCGGAAAGGCCGGGGCGTGGTCGACGCCTATCCGCGTAACGGGCGAGGATGGGGAGCCGGGGCCGCATACTGACTTCAAATACGCCAAGAATAACAGCACCACCACGGCGCCGGCGCTGGTCAAAACGGATCGCACCCCCGCAGGTTGGAGCGACACCCCGCCGTCGCTCTCTTCGGGTGAATATCTGTGGATGACCCAGGCAGAAATAGACGCCAACAATAGTCTGTTGCACCCGACGGTAGGCTGGGCAACTCCGGTACGCATATCGGGAGAGCAGGGCCCTAAAGGTGATGACGGCGCCCCCGGCGAAGACGGCGCTCCCGGCAAGGATGGCTTGCAGGGTTGCATAATCCGCCTCACGGAATGGGCATCGGGAGTGGAATACCGCAATGACCTCGACCTTGTCTCCAATGGCCCCAGATACATAGACATAGTTACGATCTATGCGAACAACAAACAGCTGAAATTCCAGTGCAGCCAGACGCACACTTCGTCTGCTTCCAACAAACCGGCGGCGGGATCCGCGTCGGCATATTGGCAACAACTCAACGACATGGTGCCGATATATACGCCCCTGTTGTTCGCAGAGAATGCCGTCATCAACTTCCTGCAAGGTATGGAGTTCGTGGTGCACAACTCCAAGACAGACATTTCCGTGAATACTATCATCGCAGGGCTCGTGGGTGGCGATATTCCACTGTTCGTCGGGAACAGTACACCGTCGAATGCGCCGTTCAGGGTTGCTAAGGACGGGTCATTCGTGGCCACCAAAGCCGATATTACAGGGACTATCAACGCATCGAGCGGAACGATAGGCAACTTTACAATTGACGAAGGAGCATTAAAATCCACAGACAGCTTCGGTGATATGCTTCTATCTTCCAATCTGATTAAGTTTACAGGCAGTAAGACTAATCTTTATCTTGGAGTCGACACCTGGCCGGCATCAACGGGTGGTGCCCTCTATGGGCCTATAAGAGCAGAAGTAAGCCGCAGCGCAGCCGGCGGCACGGCAGGCAATTACGGAGTGTATATAAATGTCACCGGAGCAGCATTATCGGATGGAACCACTACCGCTGCACGTCAGTCCGGAAACCATGCCTTATATATCCCAGAGGGGTTCATAACGGGTTTCAGGCTGAGGAATGTGCGAACCTCTTCCAATAGAACCCTGACCGACATGGACAGCGTGGTGTTCAGTACGGCTACGAGAGAGATTACGCTGACTTTACCGTCTTCACCAAAACAAGGGCAGATTTATTTCATCCGAAAGGTCGGCAACGGCAATGTCAAGTTGACGCGCGGGAATACCCAGCACAGGATATGCACCAATTCCAACTCTCAAAACAACACTGAAATTACCTTGGATTGGGGTAAGCTGTGGATCATATTGTGGGATCATATGAACAGTATGTGGACGGCCAACTGGTGCCAATATTAACACAAAAACAGGATATATGAAAACATTGAATTTAAAAGAGTTCAAACTGTTCACCGACATTTCCCGCGCCGGGCATATTGTCGTCGATGCAAGGAAAGAGTTTGCCAACGCCATATACATGGGCATGAACGGCATCGTAGCGCATGACCTGGCATTCCGCATCCTCCACAGCGAAGGCGGCATCGAAGTTTCCGACGAGGAGGAATTGATTATCGTTGATACCGCAAAGATGTGCAAGGCGGTCTTCTACGACAGTATCATGTCCGCTCTCAAAAAAGAATAAACGCTCGAAAGGAATATGAAACGCATCCGGATAGGCAAGGACATAGAGATACATTGGCCGATACTCACCAATGGGCAGCAGGTAGCACTCGAAGGGCGCGACCTGAGACTCTTCGTCCATTTGCCTTCGCATATGGACATTCCCGTCGATTTCACCACCGAAGGCAACACCGCGATTTTCACCATCAGCGGAGCAATGCAAAAATCCATCGGGGTGTACCGTCTCACCATGTGGGAGAATTTGCAGAAGAGAGGGCAAACGGCGGTCGACTACTGCAAGGCCTTCGAATTGGTTCCTACGACACTTTTGGAAGGTGGCGAAGACGAAAGCAACCTTACAACGGAAACTGTCAACCTTGAGGCGTCAAGCCTTGTTATCGGATTGCCCGGCGAGAGTGCTTACGAGGCATTCAAGAAATACAACCCGAATTCCGAACTTACGGAGGAAGAATATGCCGAAGCCCCTATTAACGCTGCAAACGCCGCGAACGAAGCGGCAAAAGCGGCAAATGACGCTGTAAATAAGGTAGGGGATATTGACAAACTCCTTGCCCAAAAGGTCGACAAGGAAGAAGGGAAAGGGCTTTCTACGAACGACTACACCGACCAGGAGAAGGAGAAGCTGGCCGGGCTCTCCAACTACGACGACACGGAGATAAGGAAGGAGTTATCCGACAAGGTGTCCAAGAAGGAGCTGACGGAGGCTGCAGCGGGCACGCTGACTGAGGCAAAGTCGTATACGGACACAAAGGCGACAGAACTATGGAATAATGTCGGCGATACGTTTGACGCTATGTCCGAGGAGCTCAATAGCAACATATCCGGCGGGGATGCGCGGACACTGACCGAAGCCAAAAACTATACAGACAAGGCGATCTCTGAAATTCCCACCCCGGACGTCAGCGGGCAGATCGAGCGGCACAACACCTCCCCCACGGCGCATCCCGACATCCGGGAACTGCTCAACACCTGCGTAGGACTGCCGGAGTTCAACGACAAAACCTACGAGCTGACCTTCACGACAAAGGGCGGTGCGAAGTTCATCATCGACCTGCCTATCGAGATGATGGGGCTGCATTACAACGAGGATACCCAATCTATCGAGTTCGTAAATGCCGACGGCTCCATATCCTCCATCCCGGTTTCTGACTTCGTGAAAGTATATGTCGGCTCTATCGGTTCCGAGATACAGGTTACGGTCGAAGGCTCCGAAATCCGCGCCTCCCTGCTCAACAACACCGTATCCTGGGACAAGTTGACACTTGCATTGCAGGAGATGATTCAGGGCAAGGCCGACCGCACGGAGCTTCCCTCGAAACTGTCCGAACTGGAAAATGATTCCGGATATGTGACTTCGGAAGAATTGAATACTGAATTAGGCTACAAAGACCACGTAGCCTACATCCTCAAGGACTTTACGAAGAGCTATTATAACAATACGGGCTCGGACATCACGGATCGGAGCATGGTCGTTACGCCTACGCAGTCAGGCGTGACGTCGAACTTCTCCCTGACCAGCCGCATCCCGGTCGCAGCTTCGGACTTTATTTTCGTGCGCATGAAGCTGCGCGTGGACAAAGAGTGCTCTTTGCGGATCATTACCTATTCGGACAATCTCGACCAGCGGGGCCGCTGGTTCGTCCTCAAGGCAGACCGCACCTACGAAATCTACTACCGCGGCAAGGCGGCGTCGGTAGCGGGAGGGCTGAATGTGGGCACCAGCATATCCGCAGCCACCAATATCGGCCAGAAGGTCACCATCGAGGATTTGATCGTCACGCTCAATAACTATGACGCATGGTGCGATGCCGAGAGCCGGGCCACGCTGAAAAACTTCGACACGGACTCCTTCACCGTGGACGAGGGCGGGACGGGGCATTTCTTCTCGGTCGCGCAGGCGTGCGACTTCGCAAGGGACGCCTTCGATGTCGTGAACAACGCGGTTACGGTGTTTATCCGCAACGGCCTTTACGATCACGAGGCCCCGAAGAATGTGGCGATGGGTTACCCGTATGCGATCATCAACAAGGGGGCGAACCGCATATCGCTTATCGGCGAGAGCCGCGACGGCGTCATCGTCTCGTATGAGAACAACTCCGTGAACCGCGCCAAGATCATCGAGGCGGGCGGCGAATGCACCATCGCCAACATGACCGTCAACTGCCTGAACGACGAGAGTTATACGGACGCCAGCGCCGGCGGTCACCAAGTCTGCTACTGCATACATATCGATTCGGTCTTTGCCGCATCTGAGCGATATTTCACGACGGTACGGAACTGCAAACTCTTCAGTACGTGCCATTCACCCGTCGGCGCGGGCCTTGCCGACAACCAGACCATTCGGTTAGACGGCTGCGAGTGCGTCAGCGACACGCACGTAGGCACTTCGACGGGCGCGGCCACCATCCACGCAAGCACCGATGCTGCGGCGAAAAATATGGCCGTCGAGATCATCGGCTGCCGCCTGCTGTCGCTCGACGGAACCAAATCGCTCTACATGCCCGACGTGGAGGGCGGCGCTCCCTTCACACAGGTCGACGTCACGCTGCTGGGCAACACCTACTACACGACGGGGCCGGAGATCACCGATGCCGACTTCTTGTCCAGGCACAAGCTCACGCCGTGGTCGGATGCTTCGTTCAGCGAAATTTCGGTTATCGCGCACTCGGACTGCACGCTCGAAGCGCGCGTGACGCACCTCGAAGGGCTACTCGTGGGAGTGCTCTCGGGCAAAGTGCTGATCCCGGAATTGCAGGTGAAGAAGCTGGGCGTCTGGGGCGACAACAACCTCGTCGTCACGGGCGAGGGTGCGCCGACGAAAGCCCCCGACCGCGCGGGGCAGTTCTATGTCGATACGAAGAACAACGCGGTCTACCACTCCGTGGGCAACGGCGCGGTGTCGGACTGGAAGAACGCTTAAACTGCATACAACATGTCACAAGTCAACAAATACGCCGACAAGGCGGGTTACACGGCCGACAAGAACCGCAAGGACACACAGTCGGCGGTGTCATACGTCGAAGACGACGGCGTGCTGATCTATGACGGTGTGAATACCGTGATCCGCAAATCGGCCGCCGGTGTCGGTGATCTCGTCGTCTTTGACAAGACGGATAGTACGTTGAAATTTATCAAAGGCGATACGCTGGTTACAGAAAAGATACCTCCCCAACTGATTCCCGTGGCCGTGGTCTATGCCCGGCAGGGCGAGCGGGTGCTGATCGTGTCGCTTCGCAATGCGGCAAGCAGCGTTTGCTGGGCGTACTCTTACGAGGTCGCCCTATCTGGCTTCGAACTGTCTGCGGGGGGAACCTTCACGCTTCGTATCTATAATACCGACCACGCATTCACTTATGCCCCGGGTGCGACGCTCGCGGATATCGCCGCGCAGATCAATGCGGACGAGAAGATCAAAAACACTTATGGCTGGACAGCCTCTGTCGATGAAGCAGGGGCACGAATTGTCATGTCGATAAACACATGGTCGCCCAATTATGTGCTTATCAACGTTACGAATGGCTGCCAAATCACCTATCCTCGGGAGAACGTGAGCTATCAGACAACACTCACGGGGATACTTATCAAAGGAACCAGAGAAGAAATTCGCCGCAAGAATGGTGTGAATTCAAATATGGCAGGTGGTGTCCTCGACCAGTTCGCGGAATATTATTCGGAGAGAGGCCAGGCAGCCACAGGACAAAAGCCGGGAAGCGGCATAGTCATTCGGGAGAGCGTTTTCACCGAGGCCGACAACCCCGATCTGGTTGCCGTGTATCCCACCTACAAGGACTACCTGTTCGCCGAGCACATGGCACAATATCCTACGGAGTTCGGGACGATGTTGCAGGATGGCAAGACCAACACGAACCTGATCGGGCGGCTTACCTTCGAGGATATTTACGGCAAAACACAGTACCGCTACCCGGCTGCCGCCGCAGCCCTCGACTTCGGCATCACCGTGGACGGAATGACGACGGGGCTGGAGGCGGGGGCATGGTGGCTGCCGTCGTCGGAAGAGGTCTACCTGCTGATGCACGACAGGGTGTGTTTCGCCGCTGACGTGGAAAAAGACCCTGTAAACCGTACGCTCTTACGCTTGAAAGCTACCACGTGCTATGGTTATTATTATTATGTCCATACTTCATGCGAGATGCAGGAGAGTTACATCTACATTTATAACGGAAGGGCCGGCTCTCTGGGCTATACAGGCAAGTGTTATAAATTCTCGTCCCGCCCGGTCTGCGCCTTATAATTATCTGAACCATGGAAACACAACGACAGATCGACACCCTCGAATCACGGCAGCTCGAATTACGGGCAGTCATGGCCAAGTCCGACGATAGGGCGGCCAAATGCATCAAGTCCGGCCTTGACTTCCGGGCTACCTATCCCCTGGATTATGAGGAGTACGAAGCGGCCAACGCGGAGTACAACGCGAACGAAAAGACCCTTGCGGAGCTGAGGGCCCGGCGTGCCGAAGAGCTGGCCGCCGAAGAAACGGTTATGGACTTTCAAAATATTGAGCAATGAAGATGTATATGACCAACAAGCCCAACGGCGAGCCGTTCTATCCCGTAACCGTAGCCGAAGCCGTGCTTGTTTCCGAAGGGGAAACTTTAGCCGCGGTGCTGCAACGGCTTGAACAGAGGATCGCAGAATTGGAGAAGTCGGAAGCGGCGCCCGAGGCGCAGGCAGACGTGCTGACCGAACAATAGAATATATCCTATGGAGGAATTGTGGAGGTTTATAGAAAGGTTATGCGAGAAAGTATGGCAGGTGTCGATAGGCGCCCTGGTGTACATGTTTAACGCCATAGCCCCGATACACGACATACTGACGGCCTGCATGATTATATTCGCCGCGAACTTTTTCACGGGCCTGTTCGCCGGCGTGCTCGTGCAGCACGAAGGATTCATATTCCGCAAGGCTTTCAAGTGCATATCCGAGGCTGCGGTAATATCGGGACTGATGGCCATGATACTGCTCGTCGGGGACAACATCGACAACCACGACGGGGCGATGTCGGCGATCTCGCTCGCAGTATATGCCCTGATATATTTCTACGGGGTCAACATCCTCAAGAACCTGAACCGCATATTCCCGAAGAACCGATACATCGACTTCCTGTACTATGTGCTCTCGTTCGAGATGATTAAAAAGATTCCCTATTTGGAAAACTACAAACAAAAACAAAAGGACAAATGAAAAAGAAATGGATCGTATGGAGCATCGTTGCGGCCGTGGCCGTAGTGCTCGGAATCGTATTCCCGCGTTACATCCTCGTGGGGGTTGTTTGTGCTATGGCCGGATGGGTCGGGCATATCCTGTACACTAAACACATCGCGCAATGACACGAGGGCTCAGAAACAACAACCCGCTCAACATCGAGAAGACACGGGGCGGCAATCCCTGGCAGGGCGAGGTCGTGCCGTCGAAAGACAAGCGTTTCGCGCAGTTTACGACGGTGGCATACGGCTATCGAGCTGCCTTCAAGCTGTTGAACAACTACCAGCGTAACTACGGGCTGGACACGATCCGCAAGATGATCGGCCGCTGGGCCCCGTCGGAGGAGAACCACACGGACGCCTATGTCCGCACCGTGGCGGAAAGATCGGGGGTGCCCGCCGACAGCCGGATCACCACGACCAACCGCGACGTGATGGTTCCCATCGTTGCGGCCATGTCGTTCGTAGAGAACGGCGTCGAGGCCAAGATGCTCGACGTGCAGGCCGGGTGGGAGTTGTTTGTAAAAGCATGAAACGCCTGATTCTCTACCTGCTCGCCACCCTTTCGGCCGGGGCCCTGCTCTTCGGCTGGGGATACCGCAGGGGCGCCGCGTCGGTGGTTGTCGAAGAAACGACGCGTATCGACACGGTGTTCTACCCGAGACCGGAACCGCTGCCCGGCACGTACCGCTTCGCCGACATCTCGGTGCCGGTGCTGCTCTTCGCGCCGCCCGACACGGTAACGGAGACCGTCGTTGTGAAAGTCGGGGCAGACAGCGTGCAGATGAAGGTGGCAATGGAAACACGCCCCTACTCGGACAGCACCTACCGGGCACAGGTCAGCGGGCCCCGGATCGGCAACCTGCGGCCGACGCTCGACTGGATAGAAACATACAACTGCACTACCACCCGACAGCAGGTAGTCACCCGGCGGAGCCGCTTCGCCCTGACTGCCGGGATCGGGGCGGCGTACACGCCGCAAGGGTTCCAGCCTACGGTCGGCGTAGGAGTAGGTGTTATTTTATGGCAATTCTGACAGGTATGAAGATAATTTATAACGACATCATCCCCTTCAAGGGATACAAGGCTATCAATCTGTTCGGGATCGTATTTGCCCGCAAGTCCGCCCGCCCGTTGTCGGATAAAAATAAAAACCACGAAGCGATACACACCGCACAGATGAGAGAACTGTTATATGTGCCCTTCTACATCGTCTACCTATTGGATTGGGTATTTCACGGCTTCAAGTACCGAAGGATAACTTTCGAACAGGAAGCATATGCCCATGAAGATAACCCTGAATACCTTGAAATACGAAAACACTACGCGCAATGGAAGAGATGATTTACATATACTGGGATGACTTCCCATCGGTTGTAACCGAATAACGGGCCTTGGGGTACGGGCATAAAAAAGTCCCCAACGCTTTCCCGCATATACCACTATACGATTGTGCCAACGCACCACATTGAGGACTTATTCCTTGAATCGGTGTGTTGGCTTTTTGTATAGTGGTATAACAAATTTATAATAAAAAATCGGGAAAGTATATGCGTAAATCAGAGCTTTTTGCACAAATACTCGAATGTGTTGCATTTGAAACTGAAATAGCTAAGGAACAAATCCTTTCGAAGGATAAATTTCAAGATGTGGTCGATGCGCGCTACATGCTCGTACACTTCTGCCATAAAAACGGCATGTACACCACCGACATCGCCCGGATGATGCGGTTCTCCCGACGCGCCATAGAGAAGATGGTCGCCGGGTTCGATGAACGCAAGCGATACAGCCACCCTATATTCGAAATACAGTGCGAACTTATTGCGAAGAAGTTGCCTCCCATCTGCGCCCCAATGAATTGATATGCCTGCCGCCCGCAGCCACCTTTGCAATGTTGCAACAGGTGAACGCCCGGCCTTGACAGGGGCGGCAATCATTCAATAATTATTAAAAATGGGTTCGGATAAAACTTATATTTTCGATGGAGGCGGCTCGGGTGGCGGCCTTGACATCGCGGCTCTCGTCTCGTCAATGATGGGCAACAAGGGCATGGATCCCAACCTCGTAGCGGCACTCATGAACGGTAACAACAACCGTGGTGCATGGGGCGGTGACGGGTGCTGGTGGATCTGGATCATCCTGCTGTTCTTCTGCTGGGGCGGCTTTGGTGGCAACGGCTTCGGCGGTAACAACGCCAATGGCCTTCCTGCGCAGCTCAACGGTGACGCCGGACGGGAACTTCTTATGAACGCAATCCAAGGGAACGGCGCAGCCATCAATCAGCTGGCATCGTTGCTCAACTGCTCTACGCAGCAGATTCAGAACACGCTGTGCAACATCCAGGGCACCCTCGGCATGTCAAGCCAGCAGATCATCAACGCTGTACAGTCGATGGGATGCCAAATCGGCAACCAGATCGCCGCGTGCTGCTGCGATATGAAGCAGGCCATCAATGGCGTCAATGTGGGCATGGAGCGCGGATTCAGTAGCGTTGCCTATGAAACACAACGTCAGACCTGTGATTTACAAAACACAATTCGCGAAACTTCTCAAAGCGGGACTACAGCGATAATTTCCAAACTGGATCAAATGCAGGCAGCTGCATTGCAGGATAAAATTGATGCCCTGCGCGAAAAGAACAGCACGCTGACCACGCAGCTCAACCTCGAACACCAAAACGCCTACATGGCCGGTGTTGTAGGACAGGCTGTAGCACCCGTGAACGCCGCTGTAGCGGCTTTGCAGAATGACGTGAATAGCATCAAGTGCAAGCTGCCCGAAACGGCTACCGTGCCCTATTCGCCTATTGTCGGTGTGCCTACGTGTATTGCCGCACAATATGGTCTCGGATATGGTGCAGGGTTTGGCTTTGGGGGGAGCGGCGGATTTTGGGGATAATGCTATTATTCGCCGATAGGTGAAATGTTCTTTGACTTACTGATAAGAGGCTTCCCAATCCGAAAGCCAGCGCCAATGAAATCCTTTCAATGTGCGAGTTGGTTTTCGAATGCATTCATATATTCCTCCGATGTGAAATCCGTGTAATTGATGGGCTTCGGATGCTGTTTTATATTTTGCAACCAATATTCCATTTTTAATCTGGACAATTGGCTTTCTGTTTTTCTTGTTGGGTATTCTTCGTGCTTTTGCTGCACACTCTCTTGTGACAGGGTTAAGCATGTTCATTGAACGAGTACACCAACGAAGATTACGTGCCACATTGTTCGTCCGGTTCCCATCTATATGGTCTACATATGCATAGTTATTAGGATTGGGGATGAACGCTTTAGCAACAAGCCTATGGACTAATTCAGTCTTATCTACTCCGTGTAGGGATGTAAGTCTAACTCTCAAATATCCTCCCCGATTTGGGCGAGGAGTTAATATGCGAGGTTTAGTCGTCCAACTATTGTTATTACCTCCGCTCACGCGATGGGATAGCGATGAAACCCTACCATAATCAGATACCGCGAAATAGCCGAGCGTACCATCAATAATACGCCATTCTTCTCCTTCGAGAGCAACACTCTCTATGAATTCCCGATTTGTCATTGCCAAACAATTTAGTGGTGCCAAACGAGAAAAAGAGGGAAGGACGTTTGGCAAGCCCTTATCAGTTGGTCATGACTCCAACCTATCCCGATGTAAAATTAGTTATAATAACTTAAAATACAAAAATATGGCAGTATTCCCATTTCAGTATGTTAACCGCAGAGGCATACCGGTACTAAAAACTACAGGCGTGACAGTGGAGACCACAGGGGTTGTGTTTTCCTTTCCCAACCACGCATTTGCAAATTCGTGGTACCGGGGACTCGTGCTGGTTGAGTTGGTACAGGAAATCCCTGCCGGCACAACGGGAACACTTCCCGTGCTGTTTGAAACCAACGGGCAAAATAAGAATCTGACGACGTACAACGGAGCAAATGTTACAGTATCGGATATTCCGGGGTCAGGGGTATACCAGATATGGTATGACAAGCAGACCGATACTTTGCAATTGATGACCGGTGCCGTCTGAATTAAAAAAACAATTAACCGAAAGACGGGGAGGAGGGCTCCTTCTCCCCTATCTTTCACAAATCATTAACCAAGATGTTTCAGAACTTGAGAAAAGGCTCCTTAGTCTACGTTTTCGACAACAGGGAACAGCCTAAGTTTTATACAGCCAACGTAAAAGATGTATCGGCACCGTATTTCCCGCCCCAAAAGCCCGGGCAATTCTCGCCGATGCCGCAATTCATCAACATCTCGATAGAGGGCAACGAGCCCTGGGGCGTCCCTATGCAAGCGGACATCGTTTCGAAAGACGGCCTTACCGTAGCGACGACACGTGAAGTGTTGAAGCCGACCATCATGGAGGCACAGCAGGCAAGCCGTGACATCGTGGAATCATTCGACAGGCACAAAGCCAACCTGAAGGTCTACGACGAGATCCTGATGCAGCTCGACCCCGAAGCTGCGCGTTCAAAGGAGCTCGAAGCCGAAAACAGGGAGTTGCGGAAGATGCTCGCTGACATGAACGAACGGCTGAGCCAGATACCGACGGCGGAAGAACTGAGGAGCCTTGTCAAGTCTGAACCACCTGCAAAAACAAAGTAACTATGGGTTGGAGAATCATAGGTGAAGGCCGTGGCGGCTTCGGCGGCCACGAAGAGGAGATGGAGCGGGAGCTCCGACGCGCCTACGAAGAAGGCTTTGAAGAAGGCCGGCGTGAAGGCCGTGGCGGATACGGTGAGCGTGGCAGCTACGGACAAGGTGGCGGCTACGGCGAACGTGGCGAGTATGACCGCGGCGGGTATGAGTATGACGACGCCTACGGCGAACGCCGTGGCGTAAGGGGTACAGGCCCCTATTCGCGGTATCGCAGGCGGTAAACCGGAGGGAGGGGGCCGCAGTGCCCTCTCCTATTTTTAAATCGAAAAATATGGACAGGTTAGATACACATGAAAACTTCCCGGCAGGGTTCCGGGAATATCTCGAAAATTACGGTTGGCACTTTTCAAAGAAGATGTGCGAATTCGCCGTATCCCGCATGAAGGACAGGAACGGCAAGAAGATCGAGCCCTATTCTAAGGATAAGGTGGATGCGCTGCTCAAGCAGTACGGCATCGAACTCAAAAAGGACAAGGGCTATGACTGCGTGTACGTCTGCAACATGGCATTGGCGGACTATTTCGGGTCGTCGATACCCAATCCACAATACCTGGCGATGTTCATACGTGACTATATCAATGACGAGGACGGCTACGACGGCTTGCCATTTACACGTTACTATGCCGATACCATCGGCTCGGGAACACCCATCCTGTGGGAAGAGATGATGTAGCCATGGAAGAATATCCCCAGATCAGCGAATTCACAAACGACAACGACGAAATCGATGAAAAATATCGCAACGCTCGTCCGTAACCTGCCTGCCGACAAGTACCAGGAACTTGCCGGGGCGGTGAACGACGTATTCGAGAACAAGCGCTTCAACCGGGCACAACGCAGAAGGCTGGCGCGAAACTGGCGCAAGTACGGAAAAAGGGAGGAAAAATGAAGATTCGGGACTTGAGTATTCACAAGTATGGTTGGACGTTACGCATATATTATGCCGTGACGTGCTACTATACGGGCGAAATACTCAAGTCCCTTACCGACATCGGATGCCCTGATACGGTTCTTCATCGCGTACAGGGGAATATGGTGAAGTGCGAAATGGATACGGGATTCACCTACTCCAACAAGGAGCATCGGCAAAGTGTCATCGTAATAGGGATGCACTCCTCGCCGTGGGAATTTCTCAACAGCTTTGAGCACGAACTGCGGCACCTCGTAGACGATATAGCCCTTACTCTCGGGCTGCCGATGGCCGGGGAAGAGGTAGCATACCTTACCGGCGAAATAAACCAGGCGCTATGGGAAGATGTGCACCAATTCACCTGTTGTAAATGTAATGGACATGGAAAAAGATGACACCCAATACTGGATGGCGATGCTCGAAGTGAGCGAATGCTGCGCACCCATATTCGCTGCCGTCGTATGCGAGTTGATGAATACGATTTGATTATTCCAGAAGTTTCACCAGGTCGGTTTTCATCTCCTCGTCTATGTCGCGGTAGCGGGCAAATGCTTTGCTGCCTTCGGTATGCCCCGACAAAGATCCCACAAGGTTAGGGTCTTTGACCTGCTTATACAGATTCCCGATAAAAGTACGACGCGCCATATGGGATGACGCAACTTGGTAGAGCGGTTTTTGCTCAGGCTCCCTGGTGACGGGGTTGAGTACACTTACCATGCGTTTCAATCCGGCAGCAAGGAAGCATTTTTTAATTGCCTCGTTATATTTTTGCTCCGAAATAAAGGGGAGCAGTAGTGCATTGTCAGGGGATGCGTATTTATTGATTATCTCCTTTGCAAGATTGTTCAACGGGACACGCACCGTCACCGGATGGCCTTCCTTCGTTTTGCGCGGGATATACTCAACAGCACCTTTTACTACGTTGCTCCGTTTCAAGGCTATCAAATCCCCCACGCGACACCCTATGAGACATTGGAATACGAATATATCCCGCTGTACCGCCAGTCGTTGATGCCTGGATAGGTTTGTATGGTATAGCTTGTTCCGCTCGGCGATTGTGATATAGATCGGGGAACCATATACAGCTTGTTTTATCTCCTTCTTCCGGAAAGGATTAGTTTGGATCAGGTCATTGTTTGCGGCCCAATTCAGGAAAGCCCGCAAGAGAATCATCTTGCTGACAACCGTATTGTGGCCACGCTGGTGTGGTATCCTCGAATCCTGCACCAAAGCATAGATATGCGGATATTCCTCGCATATATCGTGCTCCCGGCGATAAAAGTCCTCAAAGTCATCCAATACCTCGGGCGTTAGCATCCCCAGCGAAAGGGTGAAGGTGCGGTCGAAAATCCTTTTGTACAACTCGTAGCGCTTGAGAGCCCTCATAAGAACATTGAATGCCATCTTACGGCGCTCAGAAAACCCCTTCTTGGATACGTAACTTTCAAAATGTGCCCATATATCCCTGTCTTGCGACAATCCTACAGAATAAGGCGTAATAACATCCCTGAGCCAACTCGGAGGCAAGCTAACCTTCCCTGCTCCTGCCTCTATGAACGATTGCATGACAAAAGATGTCAATGCCGAGATTTTAGAATGTGCCTCGTTTGCCTGTTCGACGATCTCTTGTTGGGCAGGAGACATCATCCTGTAACGGGGAACAGAAACCGATTGTGTCTTGGCGCTCCAATATTCAGGCAGCACGAAAATACCAGTCTTGGCACGCTGGTTAAGGCGTCCGTGAGTAAACCGAATCAGCACCTCGTGTAAACCGCATGTATTTTCCTTGGCAGAGAGTGAATAGTAAATTGTCGCCATAATTGTTATATTTGCACGGATGCAAATATAAACAACCATATATTACTTCAATAATTTTTGGCGACTTTTTGGCGACTTATACTTTATCTGGTGATATTTCGGTCGTTTCATGACATCCGTAAAGATGCCGATACACACCATTGCAGCCAATTTTTGTTGCTTTATGCAATCCCAATGATTTCATGAGATAATATTACCTATAGTCCCGTCGGGACTACAAAGGCACAAGTGCACAGATTGCTGCACTTGTGCTTTTTTGTTAGCGTCAATTCACAATCTTTTATTCAACAAAAATAAGAACAAATTTTCATTAGTCAATAAAAAATAGCATAATTAAGCCACAAAATAACACATTCGGACAGATCACAAAAAAGTCCGTATCGCTTCGGGTACGGACTTCTCCAAGTCGTATTTCACGTCCCAGGGACGTGCAAACAGGATATATCAGTTGAATGTCAGAATGAAAGGCGCACTCCGAGACGGAGGGTCAGCGACAGGGAAGAATCGGTGCGCGATGTACGCAGGGTGGTTTCCGTAAAGTAGTGCGAAACCTCGGGCTCAAAGTAAAGCCCGACATAATTGCCGAGGCGGTACTGTGCCCCGACGGCCCCGGCCACCGACCACTGTACTTTGGGTTCGTCGACGGATTTGGAGCCGAACTTGGCGGACACGCATTTCTCGAGCATACCGCCTGCGCCCACGTACATCGAGAAACGCCCGGTTTCGAGGAACTGCCAGTTCAGGCGCAGGGGAACCCCGATGAAGTGAAGCTTTTGGCTGATATCCTCGCCGCCGGACTGCATGCTCACGTCCGACCATAACAACGTATAGTTCACACCGCTTTCGAGCGACAACCCGTACGCGAACTCCTTGCGCACCGAAAGGCCGAAGCTGAGCGGCTGATGGTGGCGGAACGAATAATCCTCGTAATTGTATTTCAATTGCGCCATCGTGCCGTTGGTACCGCCTACAAATATGTCGGACATCACCAGATTGGGGCCGACACCGCCCGACGCCCCCGATGATCCGGTCACACCGCCTGCGGCGAAGAGCGAAACCGAAGTCTTGCGCCGGGGACGCCTGTATTCCTGCACGCCATCGGCCAGGTAATCGTACGTGCCCGGGTATTTGCGGGGCTGAACGGCCTGCCCGGCAGCCTCTTCTCCCGGGTTCCCGTCCGTGGCGGACGCCTGTCCGGCGACTGCCGCACGCACGGCCGGCCGCGTGCCGTCCGCCGCGGCATCC